>Ga0209672_100041_pt1 | contig 278535 bp, 253 predicted proteins | sample AraplaCol_mMS_r2_FD_184273 | JGI IMG/M metagenome (GOLD analysis project Ga0209672, IMG submission 184273) | Arabidopsis root microbial communities from North Carolina, USA - plate scrape CL_Col_mMS_r2 (SPAdes) (version 2) | ecosystem: Host-associated > Plants > Roots > Endosphere | place: USA... | reverse complement strand
ACTCGCGCTCGCGGCGAAGCCGACGCGCGGTCCCATCGACTCTGAGACAACGCATGGATATCAAACGCACCGTCCTATGGGTGATCTTCTTCATGTCAGCTGTCATGCTGTACGACAACTGGCAGCGCGACCATGGACGCCCGTCGATGTTCTTCCCGAGCGCCACGCAGACGGCCCCCGCGGCCGCGGCAGGCGGCGCTTCGGGCACGGGCGCGACGACGACCGCAGGTGACGCACCGGCCGCCGCGGCGGGCACCGCACCGTCGACGACGGCGCCGGCCGCGCAGGCGCAGCTCGTGAAGTTCTCGACCGACGTGTATGACGGCGAAATCGACACGCGTGGCGGCACGCTCGCGAAGCTGACGCTGAAGAAGCAGGGCGACGGCAAGCAGCCCGACCTGTACATCACGCTGTTCGACCACACGGCCGGCCACACGTATCTCGCACGCACGGGCCTGCTCGGCGGCGATTTCCCGAACCACAACGACGTCTACACGCAGCTGAACCCCGGCTCGACGTCGCTGACGGGTGACCAGAACACGCTGAAGCTGTCGTTCGAATCGCCGGTGAAGGGCGGCGTGAAGGTCGTGAAGACCTACACGTTCACGCGCGGCAGCTACGTGATCGGCGTCGACACCAAGATCGACAACGTCGGCACGGCACCGGTCACGCCGACGGTCTACATGGAACTGGTGCGCGACAACACGGCCGTCGAAACGCCGATGTTCTCGCACACGTTCCTCGGGCCGGCGGTCTACACGGACGCGAAGCACTTCCAGAAGATCAACTTCAGCGACCTCGACAAGAACAAGGCCGACTTCGTGAACTCCGCCGACAACGGCTGGGTCGCGATGGTGCAGCACTACTTCGCGTCGGCCTGGATTCCGCAGCAGGGCGCGAAACGCGACATCTACGCTGAAAAGATCGATCCGACGCTGTACCGCGTGGGCGTGAAGCAGCCGGTGGCCGCGATCGCACCGGGCCAGTCGGCCGACGTGCAGGCACGCCTGTTCGCCGGTCCGGAAGAAGAGCGCATGCTCGAAGGCATCGCGCCGGGCCTGGAACTCGTGAAGGACTACGGCTGGGTGACGATCATCGCGAAGCCGCTGTTCTGGCTGCTCGAGAAGATCCACGGCGTCGTCGGCAACTGGGGCTGGGCGATCGTGCTGCTGACGGTCCTGATCAAGGCCGTGTTCTTCCCGCTGTCGGCTGCGAGCTACAAGTCGATGGCGCGCATGAAGGAAATCACGCCGCGCATGCAGGCGCTGCGCGAACGCTTCAAGAGCGATCCGCAGAAGATGAATGCCGCGCTGATGGAGCTGTACAAGACCGAGAAGGTCAATCCGTTCGGCGGCTGCCTGCCGGTCGTGATCCAGATCCCGGTGTTCATTTCGCTCTACTGGGTGCTGCTCGCCTCGGTCGAAATGCGCGGTGCGCCGTGGATTCTGTGGATTCACGACCTGTCGCAGCGCGATCCGTTCTTCATCCTGCCGGTGCTGATGGCCGTCTCGATGTTCGTGCAGACGAGCCTGAACCCGACGCCGCCGGACCCGGTCCAGGCGAAGATGATGAAGTTCATGCCGATCGCGTTCTCGGTGATGTTCTTCTTCTTCCCGGCCGGTCTGGTGCTGTACTACGTCGTGAACAACGTGCTGTCGATCGCGCAGCAGTACTACATCACGCGCAAGCTCGGCGGCGGCAAGAAGGCCTGACGCATGTCGCACACGCGGGCGGCCAGCCGCCCGCGATGCGCGCAAAAAAGCCGCATGGTTTTATCCATGCGGCTTTTTTGTTTCCGGCGGATGGTGGCGCGGCGGCGCGGCGGCGTGTGCGGAGTCCCACCGCTGCCGTTCAGGCTTTCTTCGCTTCGATTTTCGCGTCGCTGCCGTAGAACTGCTCGATCAGTTCCTGAACGAGGTAACGTTGATGCGGTGGCAGCGCCTCGATCTTCGACGCGAGTTCGATCGTCTCGGGCGTTGGCGGATAGCGCTCGTCGCGCGGCAGCGGTTGCGGCGTCAGATGTTCGGTCACGCTCGGCGATGGGCCGTAATGCAGCCAATGCAGTTCGACGCGCAACCAGTCGGCGAGCGTTTCGAGTTTGTCCGGCGTCGGAATCGTCCGACCGGTCAGCCATTTGTGCGCGGTTTGCGGTGAAACCGGTTGCGCACCGTGGTGACGCAGATTGAACCGGTTCGCGAGTTCGGTCGCGCCGGTGACCTTCTCCGGGCTGCGCCTCAAGGCGAATTTCAGGCGTTCCGAAAACGCTGATTTTTCTTCGGGTGTCGGCATGGGGTGATTGTGCAATTCCACCGACGCCTATCAGACAACCGCGCAGGCTAAACGTAGCTCATTTAGACGAATCCGAACTTGCTGCGGAGCGTATCGAGGAATCGGGAGCCCGGTCAATCGGACAGGCATACTCGTCTGAAAGGGACAGTACGTGTCGGCGTGGAATTGATACTCGCCTTAGCTCCGTCGGGATAAATTCGGGCGATTCCGAAACCGACGCGGCGTCCGGTAGCGTGCGGGCCGGCACGCTACAATGCCGGCGTCCCGATGCCCAAGTCGTTGCGCGGGCGCATCATTGACCCTCTGTTCATCCGATTCATCCGATTCCCATGCTTGCTACCGATTCCGATCCGATCGTCGCCATTGCCACTGCTGCCGGCCGGGGTGGCATCGGCGTCGTCCGCGTTTCGTTCGGGCGCGGCGGCGAGGCGGCCGCGCTGCCGCTGATCGACGCGTTGTGCGGGCAGCGGCTCGCACCGCGCCATGCGAGCTACGTTCCGTTTCTCGACGAGCACGGCGCGCCGCTCGACCGCGGGATCGCGCTGTATTTCACCGCGCCGCATTCGTACACCGGCGAGCACGTGCTGGAACTGCAGGGGCATGGCGGGCCCATCGTGATGCAGCTGCTGCTGCAGCGCTGCCTGGATGCGGGGCGCGGATTCGGGCTGCGGCTCGCGGAACCGGGCGAGTTCACGCGGCGTGCGTTTCTGAATGACAAGCTGGACCTGGCGCAGGCCGAGGCGGTCGCCGACCTGATCGAGGCGAGTACCGAAGCGGCGGCGCGTTCGGCCGGGCGCTCGCTCGACGGCGCGTTCTCGCGGCAGATCCACGCGCTCGTCGAGGATGTGATCACGCTGCGGATGCTGGTCGAGGCGACGCTCGATTTCCCGGAAGAGGAAATCGACTTCCTGGAAGCGGCCGATGCGCGCGGCAAGCTCGCGAAGATCCGCGAGCAACTGGCGCACGTGCTCGGCGATGCGCGCCAGGGGGCGCTGCTGCGCGAGGGGCTGTCGGTCGTGCTCGCGGGGCAGCCGAACGTCGGCAAGTCGTCGCTGCTGAATGCGCTGGCCGGCGCGGAGTTGGCGATCGTCACGCCGATCGCGGGCACGACGCGCGACAAGGTCGCGCAGACGATCCAGGTCGAAGGGATTCCGCTGCACATCATCGATACGGCCGGGTTGCGCGAGACGGAGGACGAAGTCGAGCGGATCGGGATCGCGCGGACATGGAGCGAGATCGAGCGCGCGGACGTCGTGCTGCACCTGCTCGATTCGCGCACGGGGATGACGGCGGACGACGAGGCGATCGCGGCGCGGTTCCCGGGCGGCGTGCCGGTGGTGCGGGTGCTGAACAAGACGGATCTGACCGGCGTGCCCGCGTGCGTCGAGCATCCGGCGGCCGAAGGCGACCTGACCGAGGTGCATCTGTCGGCGAAGCGCGGTGACGGGATCGACATGCTGCGCGCGGAGCTACTTCGAATCGCGGGGTGGCAAGCCGGGGCCGAAGGCGTTTATCTGGCGCGCGAACGGCATTTGATCGCGCTGCGGGCTGCGCAGGCGCATCTCACGCAGGCGGCCGATCATGCGGAGCAGAGGGCGCAATCGCTCGATCTGTTTGCCGAGGAACTGCGGCTGGCGCAGGAGCAGCTCAATGCGATTACCGGTGAGTTCACGTCGGATGATCTGCTGGGGGTGATTTTCAGCAGGTTTTGTATCGGGAAGTGAGCGGGCACTTCACGTCCCGCTGCTTCCCTTTGGCGCATCGGTCCCGTTCCGGGATGAGCGCCTTTCCGATGGCGGACGCCGTGCCACGCATCGAGCGGTGGACCATTCAGCGCTGATGTCGGGAAAGCTTGCCGAGATCGGCCTCGAATTCGAGGCCAGATGTGATGTCGTCAGAATCCAGGGATACGCGCCGAAGTCTTGCGAAGACTTTCCTGCGGTTCATGAGGAAAGACGCGATTGCCGCTCCCGGCAGTCCGGATCAATCGGCTGATCCGATCCGGACGGCGCAATCGCGGCGGCCGGGCCGGAATGCATCAATCCCAATGCCGATGATGATGGTAATACCCGCCATCACCGTAATACCCGCCACCATCGGGCACCACGATACAGCCGCTCAGCAACACGGCCACGCCGGCAATCAGCAAAAGGGTTTTCTTCATCGCGTTCACCTGCTCGGATTCGACATGAATCCAGCATAGCGAGCGCCGTCGACACGGGCTGTAAGCGATCGTTTCCCGGTGCCGCAATCCGTAACGGCGGATTATTCCGGTCACAATGACCGTAACAAATCGCCAATCCGCAGACGTTTTCACGCCACGACGACGCGGTTTCGCCCCGCATCCTTCGCGTGGTACAGCGCGGCATCGGCGGCTTCGATCAATGCGTCGGGCGTCGACAGATCCTCGGCCGACACCGTCGCGCAACCGACGCTGACGCTCACGCGCCCCGCCGGCGACGAAGGCATCGCGAGATCGAGCCGCAGCACCGCTTCGCGCGCTTCCTCGGCAACGATCCGCGCACCGCGCGCACCGGTGTTCGGCAGCACGATCGCAAACTCCTCGCCGCCGTAGCGCGCGACGAAATCCGCGGGACGCCGCACCACACCGGTGAGCGCATTCGCAACGGCAATCAGGCATGCATCGCCCTTCACGTGACCGAACGCGTCGTTGTAGGCCTTGAAGTGATCGACGTCGATCATCAGCAACGACAACGGCTCGCTTTGCCGCCGCGCCTGCAGGAACAACGTGTGGAAGTAATCGTTGAAGTGGCTGCGGTTGAACGCGCCGGTCAGCCCGTCGCGCGCGGACGAACGAACCAGCGTCGCATGTGCTTCGAACAGCTGCTGATACAGCTTCGTCACTTCCCATGCGAGCACGCACACCAGTACGCCGGGCGTGAACATGCTGAACACGCGCGCGAGATACCAGCCGACCGTGAAGCGACTCGTGGTCAGCAGGTTCAGGGTCGTGTCGGTGAGGCAGGCGAGCACCGCGATCGCAAGCCACAGGTCGAGCGTCGTGCGCAGCCGGCCGGCGGCGAGCACGGCGACGAGCGCGAGCGCATTGAGGATCCATACGACCAGCGCGATCCCGTTGACGGGCAGCGCGGCCGCGTCGGCCGGCGGATGGAACGCGGGCGGCAGTGCCACGTTCAGCGCGAGCACGCATAGCAGCGCAGCCGCGATGGCAGGGCCGCCGACCAGCGCGAACGTCCACAGGCGCGTCTGCGCCGCGCCGATCGGCGTACGCGTGAGCCGCTCGCGCGCGAGCAGCGCGGCCATCACGAAGCACGGAAAGCCGGCATGCCAGAAGATCCACATCCACGCGGCGCTTTGCGGACGCGCGCCGAGCAAGCCGTGCGGCGCGAACACGCCGGGAAAGGTGAGCAACTGCAATGCGACGGCGAGTGCGGTGAACGCATAGGCGCCGCCGAGCGCACCGAGCACGGGCTGGCGGGTGACGGTGAATTGCGCGCCGAGGAAGAAGGCGGCGATGCTCGCGGTGGTGAATACGGCCAGCGCGCACATCGGCATGAACGGCTCGACGGCCGGTAGCGCGACGTTCGCGTGAGGCATGGCGATCCCGAGCGCGAGCACGATGACGAGCGCCGTCAGTGCGCCGAACCAGAGCTGACGACGCGTCGTGTGCTGGATCAGAATGCCTTCCATGGATTTCCCCCGGGCGCTCGTGCGGTCACGCCCGGTCTTGGCGCCGGACGGCATGCATCCGGCCGCGATGCGACCGGTGCGGCCCGATCCTATCGCGTTATTGGCGCGCGCTCAAATCCCGAGGCCGGGGCCGAAGTTGCCGGCGACCCAGCGCGTGACGGCATCGACGTCCGCATAGTCCTGTTCGGGCAGGCCGTCGAGCATCGACAGCACTTCGTTGCTCGCGCCGGCGTCGCGTGCGGCGTCGACGATCGCATCCTTGTTCGCCGGGTAGCGGACGGCGGCCAGCACGTCGGCGATCTGCAGATCGATCGCTTCGCCAGGGATATCGTGCGGAGGGAGGGCGGGTTTGTCGTTCACGTCGGCGTCTCGCTGGTTGAGCGGGAATGGGTTCGTAGCGGAAGGGGCACCGTTCGGCTCGGGGCGACCGGCCCCGGACGGAGTGCCTGCGGGGATGGCGATCGACTCAGTGCCCGCGCCGCACGCGACGCCACGGATGCTTCCAGTCGATATGCGGTGCGTTTTCGTCGCGCGGGTGCTGCCGCCGATGTTCCTGCCACAGTTCGTCGGAGAACAGTGCAGCCACGATCACGAGTGGCAATACGAGGAAGATGCCGAGTATGACTTGCTCGATCACGATAGCCTCCTTGCGGTGGCAGGAACCCTTGTTCCCATTCTAGGCTCTGAACTTCGCCCGCGGTCAACTTCTTACAGCGCGGAACGCGCCCCGGTCGCAGTGCCGCGGCACGGACGTTTCACACGCACGCGGGCATCAAAAAGGACACGACCATGCAACTCCAGAACGACAAGCACACGCTTGCACTGCGGCCGCTGGAGCGTCAGGACCTGCGCTTCGTTCACGAGCTGAACAACGACGCGAAGATCATGCGCTACTGGTTCGAGGAGCCGTACGAAACATTCTCCGAGCTGTCGCAACTGTATGACCGCCACGTGCACGACCAGCGCGAGCGCCGCTTCGTCGCGGTCGATCCTCAGGACGAACTGGTCGGCCTCGTCGAGCTGATCGAGCTCGACTACATTCACCGTCGCGGCGAGTTCCAGATCATCATCGCGCCCCAGTGCCAGGGGCGCGGCTATGCGGGCCAGGCGACGCGCCTCGCGATCGAATATGCGTTCAAGGTGCTGAACATGCGCAAGCTGTACCTGATCGTCGATACGTCGAATGCGGCGGCAATCCACGTGTACGAGAAATGCGGATTCCAGCACGAGGCGGAATTGAAGGAAGAATTTTTCGGAAACGGCGCGTATCACAACGCTTATCGCATGTGCATCTTCCAGCGCGATTATTTCGAGCGGCCGCAATCGGTCTGAATAACGCCGGGTAAAACACAGGTGAAGACGCCCTGCGGCCACGCGCTGCGGGCGCACGGCCCATTCGGGAAAATACGGGTAAATACGAGTGCGCTTATACCTGGCATTTTTCTTGTATCAGGTAAATCCGGTTCCGCACTGCGGTAAATTCATATCGTTTCGGATGACTTTGTGTGCAACGCATCAAAATGGTCTCGATATTGAAATGAATTATCCAAACCGTTCAACCGGCGTATTGCAATTTCGCTGACGGTCTTGCGGGACAACGCATTGCGCCCGGCGGCGCGGGCAAATTCGCCTGATGACAGCCGCCGCCGCGCGTGCGCGGCAAGCAAAAAATCGGAGGTGCGCATGGTGCGACAATTCGCCGCTATTGCGGTCGCACAACAAATGTGCTTGCTATCGCTTGCCAGTCTTCTAAATTGAAAAACGCGGGTTCACGATCACCTTTAAACACATAGCTAACCGAGCCTGGTGCCCGCAAGCCTGGAGACAGAAGATGATGAAGCGTACCGGTGTCCTTTTCGCCCTTGTCGGCGCATTTTCCCTGGTGTCGATCGCCCAGGCGGGCGGCGATGCGGCTGTCCAGCCGAAGCAGGAAATCCAGCTGACGAAGAATGCATGGGGCTGTCTGTCGAAAGACAATCTGGACTCCGTACTGAGTCACGAGCGTGACGGCAAGTCGCAGGCGAAGCAGCAATACTTCGACGACTACCGTTGCCTGTCGGTGCCGGAAGGCCAGCGCTTCCGCGTGGTGTCGGTCGATCAGGGCGACGTCCAGTTCGTCAGCGCCGACAACAGCGACCAGCAGGGCCTCTGGACCGATTCGCGCTTCGTCAAGCAGTAACCCGCACGCGCACCTCTCGCACCCGCGCGCCGGCCGGAACTGCCGGTGGCGCGGCACGAACGCGGCCCGGCCGATGCCGGGCCGTCGTGCTGTGGAGCGCTCGTCACGCGCCGGGCGGCGCGCATTCGGTATCATCACGGCCCGACCGAACCGAATGCCCGCCCGGGCCGTATCCGCATGGCGCTGAAATCCACGATCTACAAAGCCGAGCTTCAAATTGCCGACATGGATCGGCACTACTACGCCGATCACGCGTTGACGGTCGCCCGTCACCCGTCGGAAACCGACGACCGGATGATGGTGCGCATCGTCGCGTTCGCGCTGTTCGCGCACGAGCGTCTCGAGTTCTGCAAGGGGCTGTCGGACGTCGACGAGCCCGATCTGTGGCAGAAGGACCTGACGGGCGCGATCGACGTGTGGATCGAGGCTGGCCAGCCCGACGAGCGGCGCATCTCGAAGGCGGCCGGCCGCGCCGGGCAGGTCACGGTGATTGCGTACGGCGGCAAGACCTCGGACATCTGGTGGCAGGGCGTGCGCAGCAAGGTGGAGCGACTGCGCAACGTCCAGGTGCTGTCGCTGGCCGACGGCGTCGCGGCCGCGCTCGGGCGTCTCGCCGAGCGGACGATGCGCCTGCAGTGCACGGTCCAGGACGGCGCCGCCTGGATCTCGAGCGCCGATCACGATCCTGTCGCGGTCGAATGGACGGTCCTGAAGGCGCGCGCCGACGCGTGACGGCCGGCGCTCAGCCGAGCGCGGCGGGCGGCCCCTTGAATTCCAGCATGTTCCCTTCGGGATCGAACAGATAGATCGACGGCCCGTAGCCGCCTGCACCGTAGCGTTCGGCGGGCGCGCCAGGGCGCGCACCATGCGCGGCGAAATGCTCGATCAGTGCATCGGGGTCGAATGGCTCGACGCGCAGGCATAGATGGTCGAGATTGCGGCCGGTGCCGGGCGGGCCGCTGTCGGGACGGTCGATCGGGCCGCCAACCGACAGCAGGTCGATCAGCGCGTCGCCGGCGCGCAACTGTACAAGGCCCAGGTCGGGTTGTTCCTTCTCCACGTGGCAGCCGACGGCATCGCAGTAAAAGCGCGTCATCGCAGCCATGTCGGTCACGCGCAGCACGACGTGATCGATTGCGCGGATGGTCGGTTTCATGAGCGGGCACTCCTTCGCGGATGGCGTGCACCGAGTGTAGACCGCGCCGGCGACGCATGCCGGAACGGGCACGATCGACGGACGAAAAAAAGCCCGTTCACGCAGAGCGGAACGGGCTTAATCCATATCAGGAGGAGACATGGAGGAGACAGTTCCAACTATACACACGGCGATGGTGCGTTGCAATATTCCGAGTGTAAAAAATGGTCAGCACGGCGATTTGTCGCATCCGCACTGCAGCAAAATGGTGACGCGATGATGACGAAAGCGGCGTGGACGCAGCGGCTGCGTGGCTTTTCGTCTGTTTGAACGGGTTCAATGTGCCCCCGATTGTTTTCCCGAGTTAGTCTCGGGTTTCGCCGGCGCGAATCACAGAGCAAGATTCAGGGCGCGACGGCCCATGCCGATGTCTAGAGTAGGCACCATCTACACTGGAGAGTGCGAGGTTCAGATGAAAGCCGCCTATTCGACCGACGATGCCCGCTGGGGCGCCGTGACCGCCCGCGATCCGCATGCGGACGGCGCGTTCTTCTATGCCGTGCGCACGACCGGCGTGTTCTGCCGCCCGAGCTGCGCGTCGCGGCTGCCGCGGCGCGAGCACGTGTCCTTCTTTGCCGATCCGGCCGCTGCGCGTGCGGCCGGCTTCCGCCCATGCAAGCGCTGCCAGCCGGAAGGATTGCCGCGCGAGCTCGAGATCGTCAACCGCGCGTGCGCGGTGCTCGACGCGCATCCGGAGCGGCTCACGCTGCAGCAGCTGAGCGACGCCGTGCACGTGAGCCCGTTCCACCTGCAGCGGCTGTTCAAGCGCGTGGTCGGCGTGTCGCCGCGGCAGTATCAGGCCGCGCAGCGCGGCGCTGCCTTGCGCGAGGCGCTGCAAAGCGGGCAGCCGGTCACGCAGGCGGCCGTCGACGCGGGGTTCAACTCGCCGTCGCGGCTCTACGCATCGGTGCCGCGCGAGCTGGGCATGGCGCCGTCCGCGTTCCGTCGTCAGGGCGCCGGCTCGAGAATCGATTATGCGACCGCGTCGACGCCGCTCGGCACGGTGCTCGTCGCCGCGACCGAACAGGGCATCTGCCGGATCGCGTTCGGCGACGAACCGGCGTCGCTCGTCGGCGAACTGAAGGACGCGTTCGCGCGTGCCGAGCTGGTCGAATCGCCGTCGCGGCTTGCGCCGTTCGTCGCGCAGATCCGCGCGTATCTGGACGGCACGCGGCACGCGTTCGACCTGCCGCTCGACATTGCGCCGACCGCGTTCCAGCAGCGCGTGTGGGAAGCGCTGACGCACATCCCGTACGGGGAAACGCGCAGCTATTCGGAGATCGCCGAGGCGCTGGGCTCGCCGCGCGCGGTGCGAGCCGTCGCATCGGCCTGCGCGTCGAACCCGGTCGCGCTCGCGATCCCGTGCCACCGTGTCGTGCAGAAGGGCGGCGCGCTCGCCGGCTATCGCTGGGGCGTGCGTCGCAAGGCGACGCTGCTCGCGTCCGAGGCGCGCCATGTGCGCGACGATGAAACCGAAGCCGTTGCGGAGGGCAACGCAGTTTGAGCATCGACAAAACCACCACGACATCGATCGCGAACGGCGGCCACGTGCCGCCGTCCGCGCAGATGGCGCTGCGCTTCAAGGCGCCGTACGACTGGGCGCGCGTGCTGCGCTTCTTCAGCGGACGGGCGATTCCGGGTGTCGAACAGGTCGTCGACGGCATGTATCGCCGGATCGTCGATCTGAACGGCGACGCGGGCAGGCTCATCGTCACGAAGCATCCGCGCCGGCATTGCCTGATCGCGACGCTCGAAGGGGCGGCCGCGCGGCATGTCGACGATGCATTCGCGCAGCGCGTCGCATCGATGTTCGACCTCGCCGCCGACCCGGCCGCGATCGGCGACGGACTCGCGCGCGACCCGTGGTTCGCGCCGCTCGTCGAGGCCGCGCCGGGGCTGCGCGTGCCGGGCGCCTGGTCGGGATTCGAGCTCGCGGTGCGCGCGATCGTCGGCCAGCAGGTGAGCGTGAAGGCGGCGACGACGATCGTCGGCCGGCTCGTCCAGCGGGCCGGCGAGCGCGTCGTGCACGACGACGGCATGGCGGCGCCGGACGGCGCCCCCGCTTGGCGATTTCCGACGCCGGACGCGCTCGCCGCATGCGATCTGGAGAAGATCGGGATGCCGGGCAAGCGGGCCGCGGCGCTGACGGGCATGGCGCGCGCGGTGGCGGCCGGCCACGTGCCGCTCGATCCCGCACAGGCCGATCTTGCGACGCTGCGTCGCGCGTGGCTCGACCTACCCGGCATCGGCCCGTGGACCGTCGAATACATCGCGATGCGCGCGTGGCGCGACCCGGACGCGTGGCCGGCGTCCGATCTGGTGCTGATGCAGTCGATCGCGGCGCGCGATCCGTCGCTCGACCGGCTCGCGAGCCAGAAAAGCCGGACCGAAGGCTGGCGGCCGTGGCGCGCATATGCGGCGCTTCATTTGTGGAACGACGTGGCGGACCGGGCCGGCGGCGCGCGCGGCGGATGACGGTCTTGGCCGCGGGCCGGCGGGTGCGACCGGGCAGGGCCGCGACGCAACGCGCAAGGGGCATCACGCCGGCAGCGATCGGTCGGTGATCCTCATGGTTGCGACGTTTGACGGTGATCAACCCGCTCCGGTGTCTGACGCCCCGGCGCGCACGGTTGGCCCGGCCGTGACGACGATGCATCGCGGCTTCGGCTGAACGGGTTGCACCTGACGGCGCTGCCGTGCTCGTCGCTCACGTTCCCTCCGATGAATGTCGCGTGATTGTTGCGTCCGTCGGTGCCGACGACGGTCAGCTGTCCGCGCGGCGTTCGTTGCCATCGTCCCGCCCGACGGCCCGCCGCGGCCGGCGCGCACCGCCCGGCGCCACCTCAAGCGCGTGTTACGGCGAGATGTTAAAGTGCCCGCTACCAACGAAGCGACCAATAATCCAGCCGGCCGCGCGCGGTATTTCGCGCGCGGCCGTCACGCACTTGCGTCTCCATGTCGAACACCATGACTCACCGCCAGTCCGAACTGCTGCTGAATCGTCTCGAAGCGCTGAGCTCGGGCCCGACGCGGCAGCATCTGCCCGACGGCCTGCGCGGCATCGAAAAGGAAAGCCTGCGCGTGACGCGCGACGGGATGATCGCGTTCACGCCGCATCCGCGCGCGCTCGGTTCAGCTCTCACGCACCCTTCATTGACGACCGACTATTCCGAAGCGCTGATCGAACTGATCACGCCGGCGGAAGGCGACGCGTCGATCACGCTCGAACGTCTCGACGATCTGCACCGCTACGTGTACGCGTCGCTCGGCGACGAGATGCTGTGGAACGACTCGATGCCGGGCCTGCTGCCGGCCGACGATGAAATTCCGATCGCCGACTACGGCACGTCGAACATCGGCCGCCTGAAGACGGTGTACCGCCGCGGCCTCGCGTATCGCTACGGCCGCACGATGCAGTGCATCGCCGGCATCCACTACAACTACTCGTTGCACGAGGAAGTGTGGCGGCGCCTGCATGCGGAAGAGGGCTCGACGGCCACGCTCGTCGACTACCAGTCGGAGCGCTATCTCGCGCAGATCCGCAACTTCCGCCGCCGCAGCTGGCTCTTGATGTACCTGTTCGGCGCATCGCCCGCGCTCGACGCGAAATTCCTGCGCGGCAAGCCGCACAAGCTCGACGCGTTCGATGCCGATACGCTGTACCGGCCGTACGCGACGAGCCTGCGGATGAGCGACCTCGGTTACTCGAACACGACCGCGCAGGCCGCGCTGCACGTCGACTACAACACGCTGCCCGGCTATCTCGATGCGCTGTCGAAGGCCGTGAGCGAGCCGTATCCGCCGTACGAGGCGATCGGCACGCATCGCGACGGCGAGTGGATCCAGATCAACACGAACGTGCTGCAGATCGAGAACGAGTTCTACTCGACGATCCGGCCGAAGCGCGTCACGTATTCAGGCGAGCGTCCGCTGCATGCGCTCGCGTCGCGCGGCGTGCAGTACATCGAAGTGCGCTGCCTCGACATCGATCCGTTCGAGCCGACCGGCATCGCGCTGGAGACCGCACGCTTCATCGACGCGTTCCTGCTTGCCTGCGCGCTCGACGAGAGCCCCGTGCTCGACTGCGACGCGTACAAGGAAGCGAATGCGAACTTTGGCAGCGTGACGATGGAAGGGCGCAAGCCGGGGCTCACGCTGGTGCGCGACGGCCAGCCGGTCACGCTGCAGGCGTGGGCGGACGACCTGATGGCCGATATCGAGACCGTCGGGCGCCGTCTGGACGAGATCCGCGGCGGCGACGAGCATGCGCGTGCGATTGCCGCGCAGCGCGAGAAGCTCGCCGATCCGGAGCGCACGCCGTCGGCGCGCGTGCTGCGCACGATGCGCGAGAACGGTCAGTCGTTCCTCGCGTTCGCGCTCGCGCACAGCGAGGCGCACGCCGCGCATTTCCGCGCGAACCCGCCGTCGGCGGAGACGATGCGCACCGAGCAGGCGCTCGCGGCGAAGTCGCTGGCCGAGCAGGCCGAACTGGAAGCGAAGGAGGCCGGATCGTTCGATGCGTTCGTCGCGGCCTATCGTGCCTATACGCTGAACCGCTTCAGCGTTTGATGGCCGCCGCCCGCTGCGCGTCGCGCGGCGGGCAGGCCGGCCGCGGGCCGGATGGTGGTGCGGTCACGCGCCCGGCCGGGTTTCAGCCGCTTCAGTGATGCGCGTATGTGTCGCGATCGGCCACGCGCGGCAGCGCCGGCTTCCCTGATTCCACATTCGCGTGGCCGTCGTTGCCGTGGCCGGCCGCATCGCCGCGCGCCTGCGCGGCGCGCTGCATGACCGCCTGCATGTTTTGCGGAAAGTCGGGACCGCTGGCGAGGCTCGGCCGATAGCCGGCGGCCTGCAGTTCCGCGAGTTCCTGGCGAACTTGCGCGCGCGTCAGCGTCGACTCAGCCTGAGCCTGGGCGGCGACGGCCGAGCCGATCAGCACCAACGCGTACGCCGCAAGTTTCATGGTTTTCATCGTGTTTGCTCCGTGAGCGTTCCGGAGCCGCGCCTTCGTCGGCGCGGGCGGAATCGATGCAGCGAGTCTAGGCTTCGGATGCCAAACGAAACACCCCGCGTCCCGTCAGTCACCTTTTCCGGTTGAGCAACATTGCGCCGGCGGATTGCTGGCGCGCGCGTCAGCGGGGCGCCAGCCGCCGTTCAACGTGCGGCGGATGCCGTGTATCGGCACCGCGCGCATCGGGCTTGCCCTCCTTGTGGAAGCGCAATGCGCCTCCTAACCTCTTTTAAGCGACCGATCGGTTGGCGCTGCGGCATGGTTGCGTGCGCAAGCGTCGGATGATCGTTGCGGCCGTGGAACAGACGTTTGAACGGGATCGAGGTGTGCGCAGGCGCTGATGCGCGAGTCCCGGTCGACCGTGAAGCATGGGACCGGGGTAAGTGCTGAAGCGTCAATTCCGGTCGACCGCGAAGCATGGGACCGGAGTAGGCGCTAAAGCGCCAACTCCGGTCGACAACGGAGACACGATGAATCCCACCGCAGCCCTGCCGCCCGGCATCCTGTTCGCGCAGCCGTTGACGCCCGTCGCCAACTCGCTGTTCCTGTCTTTCCTCGTCGCAGTGATCCCGATCGCGGTCGCACTGATCGCGCTCGGCGTGCTGCGCCGGCCAGCGTGGCAGGCGTCGCTCGCCGGCCTCGTTGCCGGCCTCGCGGTCGCGATCGGTGCGTGGGGCATGCCGGCCGGCCTCGCGTTCGACGCGGTCGGTGCCGGCATGGCGCTCGCCGTCGTGCCGGTGATGTGGATCGTGTTCAACGCCCTGCTGCTGTACAACATCGCGGTGAAGTCGGGCCGCTTCGACCAGTTCCGGCAGTGGATGCTCGACAACCTGCCCGACGACCGCCGCCTCGTGCTGCTCGTCGTCGCGTTCTCGTTCGGCTGTTTGCTCGAAGGGATCTCCGGGTTCGGCACGCCGGTCGCGATCACCAGCGCGCTCCTGATCGCGCTCGGCTTCCCCGCGCTCGAAGCGCTCACCTACACGCTGCTGTTCAATACGGCACCGGTCGCGTTCGGCGCGCTCGGCGTGCCGATCACCGTGCTCGGCGCGGTCACGTCGCTGCCGCCCGCGACGCTCGGCGCGATGGTCGGCCGGCAACTGCCGTTCTTCGCGCTGCTGCTGCCGTTCTACGTGGTCGGCGCGTACGGCGGCCTGCGCTCGATCTCGAAGCTGTGGCCCGCGCTGCTCGTGTCGGGCGGCAGCTTTGCGATCGCGCAGTTCGTCACGTCGAACTTCCTCGGCTACCAGCTCACCGACGTGCTGTCGTCGCTCACGTCGCTGATCGTCACGATCGGCTTCCTGCAGGTGTGGAAGCCGCAGCCCGATCCGCAATACGCGCTCGCACGCAGCGCGCCCGCCGCGGCCGGCGCCGCGCGCGCGGGCTTCGGCGGCTGGCTGCCGTGGATCGTCGTGTCGGTGGTCGTGATCGTCTGGGTGCATGCGAACGTCGCGGCGATCGGCGACGTGAAGATCAAGTGGCCGGGCCTGCACAACGCGGTGTTCGTGTCGCTGTATCACAAGCCGTATGCGGCGATCTGGGACTTCCAGCCGCTCGGCACGGGCACCGCGATCCTGCTCTCGGCGATCATCACGGCCGTGCTGACGCGCACCGGCGTCGGCGCGTTCTTCGAATGCGTGGTCAAGACCTGGCGGCAGACGTGGATCGCGATCATCACGGTGATGATGATCGTCGGGCTTGCGTATTTGCTGAACTACTCGGGCATCAGCTACACGCTCGGCACCGGCGTCGCGTCGACCGGCGCGCTGTTCCCGCTCGTGTCGGCGTCGCTCGGCTGGATCGCGGTGTTCCTGTCCGGCAGCGACACGTCCGGCAATGCGCTGTTCGGCAACCTGCAGGTGGTCGCGGCGCGGCAGCTCGGCTTCGATCCGGTACTGATGGCCGCGACCAACTCGTCGGGCGGCGTGATGGGCAAGATGATCTCGCCGCAGAACATCGCCACGGGCGTGTCGACGACCGACCTGAAGGGGCAGGAAGGCGTCGTGTTCGCGCGCACGTTCTGGCACAGCGTGATCCTCACGCTGCTGCTCGGCGTGCTCGTGTTCCTGCAGCAGCACGTGTTCACGTGGATGATTCCGGCGCTGCCGAAGTAACATACGGCGGGAAGCAAGAAGGAAGGCGCGGGACACGCGCCGGACATGACCACGGATGTGCAGGGAAATGCGCGAACCGGTGAACGCGCGGCGGCTCAGCGCGCGTTCACCGGCCGCGTCGCGTGCGTTGGCTCGTGCGGCGTGGTCTGCGCCGGCAGGATGCACGCGAGGAACGCATCGATCGCGGGGCTCTGGCGGCGCGCCTTCAGGTAGTACACATATTCGTCGATCGTCGTGTCGACACCGCGCAGCGCGACGACGCGCAGGTCCGGATGACGCTCGGCCTCGCCGCGCGGAAACAGGCTGCCGCCCACGCCATGCAGGATCGCCTCGCGGATCGCTTCGCGGCTGCCGATCTCGGCGACCGACGTGGGCGCGACCCCGGCCGCCGCGAGGATCGTCTCCGTGCAGCGGCGCGTGACCGACCCTTCCTCGCGAATCAGAAGCCGCACGTTCGCGAGCTGCGCGGCATCGATCGTGTCGAAGCGCGCGAGCGGATGGTCGCGATGCACGACGAGCACGAGCGGATCGGTGGAGATCACCTTGCATTCGAGGCCTTCCGCGTCATTGCGCTGCGACGACACGGCAAGGTCGATGCGGAATTCCTGCAGCGCCTGCAGGATTTCCTCGGAATTGCCGATCCGGCACGTGAGTGCGATCGACGGATGCGCATGCGAGAAGCGGCCGACCGCGTCCATGATGTAGTACGGCCCGGTCGCACCGATCCGCAGGTGTCCTTCGAACAGGCCGCCGACGTTGCGCAGCATGATGTCGGCCTGCGCCTCGAGCGAGATCATCTTCTCGACGAGCGGCAGGAGCTCGATGCCGGTTTCAGTGACTTCGAGCCTGCGGCCGCTGCGATAGAACAGCTCGACGCCGTACAACTGCTCGACTTGCCGGATCTGCGCGGCGATCGTCGGCTGGCTGACGCCCAGGTGGCGCGCGGCGCGCGTGATGCTGCCCTGCCGGACGGTCGCGTGGAACGCCTTCAGCTGATCGAACACGACTCGGCTTCTCCCCCCTCTTCATCGCGCGTCAGCGTAGCGCAGGCATGTGTCGGCCGGATGAAAGGCGCGCCGGGCGTCGCTTCGAAAAAAAGCTGGGGGTGAGCGCAAGAAACCTGCTGGAACCGGTCACGGCCGGGACACGCCGGTGCGCAGTAATAGCGGCAACGCACCGACCGCCGGCCCCGCTCGACCGGCGCCACCCTTACCGACCCACAGGATCCTCTTCATGTCCGCCACCAATCGACGCGATTTCCTGCGCCTTGCCGCCCAGTCCGCCGGCGCGATGGCCGCCTACGCCGGCTTCCCGCCCGCGATCCGCAAGGCACTGGCCATGCCGGCCGCCTATCGCACCGGCACGATCCGCGACGTCGAACACGTCGTCATCTTCATGCAGGAAAACCGCTCGTTTGACCATTACTTCGGCGGGCTGCGCGGCGTGCGCGGCTTCAACGACCCGCGCCCGCACCTGCTGCCGAGCGGTGCGCCGGTGTGGCAGCAGCCGCCGGCGTCGGTGTTCACGAAGAACTACCATTCGCGCGGGCTCGACCCGTCCGCGCCGTACGTGCTGCCGTTCTACCTCGACCCGAAGCAGACGACCGAATTCCAGCCGGGCACCAACCACGGCTGGAGCAGCGGCCACCTGTCCTGGAACAACGGCCAGTGGGACCAGTGGGTGAACCAGAAGCAGGACGTGCTGACGATGGGCTACCTGAAACGCCAGGATCTCACGTACCACTACGCATTGGCCGACGCGTTCACGATCTGCGACGCGTACTTCTGCTCCGCGCACGCCGACACGGCACCGAACCGCATCTACCTGTGGACCGGCACGATCGACTCGCGCAACGTGTACGGCACGCAGCCGAACGGCCCCGGCATCGGCGAGCGCAACAACACGAACGGTTACACGTGGACGACCTACGCGGAACGTCTCGAGAACGCGAAGATCAGCTGGAAGGTGTACCAGGGCGGCACGGGCATCCCGGGCGACCCGACCGACAACTACACCGACAATTCGCTGATGTTCTTCAAGAAGTTCCAGGTGAAGGAAGGCGCGAGCGGCCCGCTGGTCGACAAGGGCGCGTCGGACCACACGCTCGCCGAGCTGAAGGCCGACGTGCAGGCGAACCGGCTGCCGCAGGTGTCGTGGATCGTCGCGCCGTACAAGTACAGCGAGCACCCGCAGGCGTCGCCGACCGACGGCGCGTTCTACATCAACATGGTGCTCGAGGCGCTGACGTCGAACCCCGAGGTGTGGGCGAAGACGGTGTTCATCCTCAACTACGACGAGAACGACGGGCTGTTCGACCACGTCGTGCCGCCGGTGCCGCCGGTCACGAGCGGGGCAGGCGGCCAGGGCATCGTGTCGTCGAACCTGCTGTCGAACCTCGGCGACGAACTGCTCGACCTGAACAAGTACCCGGGCGAAATGAGCCCGCTGGTGCCGGGCGCGGACCCGGGCGGCATCCAGCCGATCGGCCTCGGGCCGCGCGTGCCGCTGATCATCATTTCGCCGTGGACGAAGGGCGGCTGGGTCTGCTCGGAGACGTTCGACCATACGTCGGTGCTGCGTTTCCTCGAAGCGCGCTTCGGCGTGCAGGAGCCGAACATCAGCGCATGGCGCAGGTCGGTCTGCGGCGACCTCACGTCGGCATTCGACTTCTCCGCGCGGCCCGATACGCGCACGGTGAGCTTCACGGTGCCGCAGCACATCACCACCGCCGGCCAGGCGTATCAGGTGCCCGCGCAGCAGTCGATGCCGGCGCAGGAGCCCGGCACGCGTCCGGCGCGCGCGCTGCCGTACGAACTGTTCGTGCATGCCCGCGTGAACGGGCGCGACGACAGCGTGTCGCTCGACTTCGCGAACTCGGGTGACGCGGGCGCCGCATTCTACGTGTACGACCGCCGCAATCCGGCGACGCCGCCGCGCCGCTACGCGGTGTCCTCGCACGACCGTTTCGCCGACACCTGGAGCACGTCGGCCGCGCGCGGCGACTACCATCTCGCCGCCTATGGCCCGAACGGCTATCTGTGCGAATTCCAGGGCAACACGCGGCTGGCCGCGGACGGCCGCCACGCGAACCCGGAAGCGAAGATCGGCTACGACGTGCGCAACCGCCACGTGTACCTGCAACTGCGCAACAGCGGCCGTGCGGCATGCCGCGTGGTCGTCGACAACGCGTACAGCCACGCGCATGCGCGCACCTACACGCTGGAGCCGGGCGAGCGCATCGAGGATCACTTCGAGCTGTCGTCGAGCCACGGTTGGTACGATCTGACGATCACCGCGACGACGCTGCGCGGCGGCGACGACAAGGTCGTGCGCCGCTTCGCGGGCCACGTCGAGACGGGCCGGCCGAGCCAGAGCGATCCGGGGCCGGTCAAGCAGACGGCCTGACGGCTGGTCTGCGTCGTGCGGTTCGGCGTGCTCGCGCCGGCCGCACGCTCATCGCATTCCGGCATAAGGCACTCGCCATTGGAAACTGAAAACTGTTGACAATATATCGGGGTGAGGGTATATAGCGATCATTCGCCGACATGGCGCCCTCGTTCTCATCCGCAGCTTCGCTGCCTGCCCGATCATGACTGCCCCGAACGCGCTCAACGCCATCGAACTCCTGCAAAGCCAGTCGCTCGCGATGCTTGTCCAGGACATGCTCGAGCGCGCGATCGTGTCCGGCGAATATGCGCCCGGCGAAAAACTCAACGAAGTCGATATCGCGACCAAGTTGAACGTGTCGCGCGGCCCCGTGCGTGAGGCGTTTCGCGCGCTCGAGCAGGCCGGGCTGCTGCGCAACGAGAAGAACCGCGGCGTGACGGTGCGCGTCGTGCCGCTGCGCGAGGCCGAGGAGATCTACGAAGTGCGCGCGATGCTCGACGAGTCGGTCGCGCGCGCGCTCGCAAAACGCATTTCGCCCGACACGCTGAAGGTGCTGAAGGGCATCATCCAGTCGATGAAGGATGCGGCGAAGACGCACGACGTCACGCGCTACACCGAGCTGAACGTGCAGTTCCACGACGCGATGGTGGTCGGTGTCGGCAATACGCACCTCACCGACACCTATCGCCGGCTCGTGCGCCAGCTCGGGCTGCTGCGCCAGGCCGCGATCGAGGCCGAGGAGGACGCGATCGCGGTGTCGGCGGCCGAGCACGACAAGATCGTGCAGGCGCTCGCGAGCGGCGACGAGGAGAAGACCGTCGCGCTCGTGCGCGAGCACGTCGCGCACGGCCTTGCGCGGATGCGCCGCACGCACGAGCAGGCGCTGCCCTCGGCGGGCAACGTGGCGCGTGAGAAAGCCGCGCGCGTGTGACGCGGCGGCACGGGCGGTCGTGCCAAATGCAAAGGGACGCTTCGCAGCGTCCCTTTTTCATTGCGTTTCGTTGCGCGTGACGTCATCGCATCGTCACGCCTTGTCGGCCTTGCCAGCCGCGCTCGCGAATTTCGCGAGCCACGTGTCGACCCTCGCCGGCCGTCGGCTCTCGTCTTCCGCGCGCTCCTTGCGGCGGATCGCATTGCGCACGACGTGCGCGCCGACATAGCGGATCGGCTCCGGCGGGAAATGGCCGAGCGGGCCGCGCACGATCGGACTGCGCGTCCAGACGTTGTCGAGGCCGAGCACCAGCGACGACAGGATCTGCCCGCCCATGTAGGTCGGCCCGACGCCGTTGCCCGAATAGCCGAAGCCGTAGAACACGTTCGGCGCGTCGTCGAGGCGGCCGAAAAACGGGAAGCCCGTCACCGAGCGGTCCGACGGGCCGTTCCAGCTCGCTGTGATCGGTACGCCCGCGAGCGACGGGAAGAATTCGCGCAGGCTCTGCGTGAGCTGCGCCTCGTACGGCGAGCGCCGGTCGAACACCGGCGCGATGCGGCTGCGCCACGAGAACGTGTTGCCGCCCTTGCCGAGCATCAGCCGCCCGTCGGCCGTCGTGCGGTAGTAGTACACGAAGATCCGCGAATCGAGCACCGACACACCGTCCACGAGTCCGGTCTGCTCGAGCAGTTCCGGGCATTTCTCCGTGATGACCATGTCGCTCGACACGACCGCGATCGTGCGTTCGAACTGCGGGAAGCGACTCGCCATCCACGCGTTGATCGCGAACACCAGCTTGCTCGCGCGCACGCTGCCGGACGGCGTGCGCACGACGGCCGGCTGCCCGGGCGTGAAGTCGACGAGCGGCGTGCGCTCGTAGATCCGGATGCCCATGTCGAGCGCGACGCGGCGCAGCCCGCGCACGAGCTTGCCCGGATGCACGGTCGCGGCGATCGGCGAGTACACGCCGTCGAGATTGCGTGCGGAGCCCGAGCGGCGCGCGACGTCGGCGGCCGGCAGAGGCTCGTAGCTGTGGATGCCGCACGCGGCGAGCGCGTCGAGCACCGGCGCGAGCGTGCCGACCTGCGCGCGCGACGTCGCGGTGTACAGCGTGCCGTCGAGCCGCAGCTCTGCATCGATGCGATGCGCGCGGCAGAAGTCGGCGATGTGCTGGACGGCCGTCTCCGACGCCTTCACGAGCCGGATCGCCTCCGCTTCCCCGAACAGGCGGCGCAGCGTCAGGAATTTCGCGGACCATGTGAGCAGGCACCCGCCGTTGCGCCCGCTCGCGCCGGCGCCGCACAGGTCGGCCTCGAGTATCGCGATGTCGAGCGCCGGGTTCTGCTGCTTCGCCTGGATCGCCGTCCAGAGCCCGGTGAAGCCGCCGCCGACGATACAGACGTCGGCCTGCGTCGCGCCCTGCAGGGCGGGGGCGAGATCGCCGTCGTTGAACAGTGCTTGTTCGATCCAGAAGGGTCGCATCGGTTGTCGTGCCGGTAAGGGTCGGGCGCCGTGCCGCGCACGGCGGGGAAAGAAAGCGAAACCGCCGCACGGCGATGCGTGTCGTCGTGCGGCGGGTACATCGCGTCAGGCCGCGGCTTCGGCGGACACGCGGCGCACGCCCATCGCCTTCGGCGTGTCGGCGACCGCGCTCGGAATGCCGGCTTCGCCGAAGTGGCCGATGCAGCCGACGCGGACCGTATCGACCGCCGGCAGCTTGCCCGGATACAAAACGTAGCCGCGCATTTTGACCTCCTGATAAAACCGCTTGAAATCATCGTTCGGATCGTCCGCCGCATGGAACGTGACGACGATCGGCACCTGGATCGCCGGATCGACGAACGGCCGGAAGCCGTCGACCAGCGCGCGGCAGCTGTGCCGATAGCGGTCGCCGTGTGCGGCGAGCCCGTCGTCCCTTCGACTTTTGCTTTCTGTCTTCTCCATATTGTTGACAATCTACAAATCATCGATTTTAATGTCAAGCATGGAAAACATCCTCCTCGGCGCGGTGCGGGCGCCGACAGCGCAACCCCTTCGAACCGAAAGGACTGACCGTCATGTCTGAAACGCCTGTATCCGTGGAAGTGAACGGCCGCCGCTACAACTGGATGAGCCGCCCCGTGGTGGTGGTCTGCGTCGATGGTTGCGCCTCTGAATATCTCGAGATGGCGGCCGAGGCCGGCGTCGCGCCGTTCCTGCGCACGCTGCTCAAGCCGGGCACGGCGCTCAAGGGCGAGTGCGTGGTGCCGAGCTTCACCAACCCGAACAACCTGTCGATCGTTACCGGCGTGCCGCCGGCGATCCACGGGATAAGCGGCAACTACTTCTACGATCGCGACACCGGCGCCGAGGTGCTGATGAACGATCCGAAGTACCTCGTCGCGCCCACCGTGCTCGCGACCTTCGCCGAACGAGGCGCGCGCGTCGCGGTCGTCACCGCGAAGGACAAGCTGCGCCGCTTGCTCGGCAAGGGGCTCAAGGGCATCTGCTTCTCGTCGGAGAAGGCCGACGAGGCGAGCATCGAGGAAAACGGCATCGACAACGTGCTGGAACTGGTCGGCAAGCCGGTGCCGAGCGTGTACAGCGCGGAGCTGTCCGAGTTCGTGTTCGCGGCCGGCGTGCGCCTGCTCGAAACACGCCCGATCGACCTGATGTACCTGTCGACGACCGACTACGTGCAGCACAAGTGCGCGCCCGGCACGGGCGGCGCGAACGCGTTCTACCAGATGATGGACGCATACCTGAAGCGGTTCGACGAGCTCGGCGCGATCGTCGCGATCACGGCCGACCACGGGATGAACGCGAAGCACGACGGCGAGACCGGCGAGCCCAACGTAATCTACCTGCAGGAGCTGTTCGACGAGTGGCTCGGCCACGATGCCGCGCGCGTGATCCTGCCGATCACCGATCCGTACGTCGTGCACCACGGCGCGCTCGGCTCGTTCGCGACCGTCTACGTGCCGGATTCCGCCGACGCCGACGCGCTGCGCGCGCGGCTTACCGCGGTGGACGGTATCGAGGTCGTGCTGACGGGTGCCGAGGGCTGCGCGCGCTTCGAGCTGCCGCCCGACCGGATGGGCGACCTGATCGTGATCTCGAAGCAGGACGTCGTGCTCGGCACGAGCCGCATCAAGCACGACCTGTCGGGCCTCGACGTGCCGCTGCGCTCGCACGGCGGGCTCTCCGAGCAGATCGTGCCGCTGATCTTCAGCAAGCCGGTCGCGACCGACGTCACGGCCCGCGCGCGACTGCGCAACTTCGACATCATCGACATCGCGCTCAATCATCTGCAGTGACGCGTACGCACCCGTCAGGAAGACATCATGAACGACATTGCAGCATCGACGGAGGTCCGCTCGTTTCATCGTGAAGCACTGCGAATCGAGGGGGAGATGATTCATCGCGACGCGGTGATCGAGGTGCGCAACCCGTACGACGGAACGCTCGTCGGCACCGTGCCGAAGGCGACGCTCGATGACGTGCGACGCGCGTTCGCCGCCGCGCGTGCCTACCGGCCGGCGCTCACGCGCCACGAGCGTGCGGCGATCCTGCGCCGCGCGGCCGACATCGTGCGCGCGCGCACCGCCGAGATCGCGGCGCTGATCACGGCCGAGGCCGGGTTGTGCATCAAGGATTCGACGTACGAAGCCGGGCGCGTTGCCGACGTGCTCACGTTCGGCGCGGGCGAAGTGCTGAAGGACGACGGGCAGATCTTCTCGTGCGATCTGACGCCGCACGGCAAGAAGCGCCGCGTGTACACGCAGCGCGAACCGCTGCTCGGCGTGATCTCCGCGATCACGCCGTTCAACCATCCGATGAACCAGGTCGCGCACAAGGTCGTACCGTCGGTCGCGACCAACAACCGGATCGTCGTGAAGCCGTCGGAGAAGGTGCCGCTATCGTGCTACCTCTTTGCGGACATCCTGTATGAAGCCGGCCTGCCGCCGCAGATGCTGCAAGTGCTCACCGGTGACCCGAAGGAGATCGCCGATGAGCTGATCACGAATCCGGCGATCGACCTCATCACGTTCACCGGCGGCGTATCGATCGGCAAGTCGATCGCGTCGCGAATGGGCTACCGGCGCGCGGTGCTCGAACTCGGCGGCAACGATCCGATCATCGTGATGGACGACGCCGATCTCGACGAGGCAAGCACGCTCGCGGTGTCGGGCTCGTACAAGAACTCGGGGCAGCGCTGCACCGCGATCAAGCGCATGCTCGTGCACGAGGCGGTGGCCGATCGCTTCACCGAGCTGGTGGTCGAGAAGACGCGCGCGTGGTCGTACGGCAATCCGTCCGATCCGTCGGTGGACATGGGCACGGTGATCGACGAGGCGGCCGCGACGTTCTGCGAGCAGCAGGTGAACGACGCGATCGCGCGCGGTGCGCGGTTGCTGGTCGGCAACGTGCGCGCCTGTGCGCTGTATTCGCCGACGGTGATCGATCGCGTGACACCCGACATGCCGCTCGTGAAGTACGAGACGTTCGGCCCGGTGTCGCCGATCATGCGCTTCCGTGACATCGACGAAGCAATCCGGATGTCGAACAGCACCGACTATGCGCTGTCGTCGTCGGTCTGCACGAACCGCTTCGACAACATCACGCGTTTCATCACCGAGCTGGAAGTGGGCAGCGTGAACGTGCGCGAGGTGCCGGGCTACCGGCTCGAACTGACGCCGTTCGGCGGCGTGAAGGATTCGGGCCTCGGCTACAAGGAAGGCGTGCAGGAGGCGATGAAGAGCTTCACGAACACGAAGACCTATTCGCTGCCGTGGTAAGCGGCACGCAATGTGCCCGCGCCCGCACCGGCTTCGCGGCCGGTGCGGGCGTTATTCGATCGGCTCGCATCGTTAGCCGATTTGCGTTTTTGCCGGGGTTTCGCACGTCGCTAGGATGCAAGCGCACGTTGCCGCGCTGCGTGAACCTGCTCGCAGTGCCGGCGATACGTGCGCACGATGCGGTGTTTCTCGCGGATGGCCGTGTCGTCGAGGCTGGCGCATCGCGCGACTTGTTCGGGAGACCGGGCGACCCCAGCACCGCGAAATTCGTCGCGACGCTCGCGCGTGGCGTACCGGCCTTCTGACGGACCACGCCACGCCACGCGGCTGAGGAGGCGATCAATCCTGTCGGCGTCCGTCGAGCACGGCGGCGACGATCGCTTCCGGTGCATCTTCCTGAACGAGGTGGCCTGCACACGGCACGCGGATCAGCCTGCCGCCCGCGATGCGATCGGCGAGGGCCTGCCCCTGTTCGAGCGGAATCCACGCGTCGTCCTCGCCCCACACGATGCGCACCGGAAAGTCCGGCGGCGCATAGCGTGCCTCGGCTTCCTCGATGTAACGCTGGCGCATCTGCGCGATCTGCCGATAGAACGCCGGCTGGCCGGCCGGCGTGAGCCATGGCGAGCGATAGATCGACAGCACGTCGTCGCTCAACGGTCGCGCGACGGCATTGCCGATATAGGCCGACACGAGCGCGTGGTGCGCATACGCGGGCAGCCCCGTGAACGCGGCTTCGTGCTGCGCGACATGCCGCACGAACGGCGAGCCTTGCGGCGCGATCGCAACCGGGTTCACGAGCGTCAGGTCCGAATACGCGATGCCGTCGAGGAAGTGCGCGCGCAGCACGGTTGCACCGCCATAGTCGTGGGCGAGCACGCGCGGGCGCGAAATATTCCATTCGTCGAGCAGTGCGCCGAACAGCACGTTCTGCCGGCCGAGCGATACGTCCGCGTCGGGCATGTCCGACTGGCCGTAGCCGAGCAGGTCGTAGAAGAACACGCGATGACGTCGCGCGAGCCATGGCGCGATCCGGCGCCACACCTGCGACGAAAACGGCGTTCCGTGCACGAGCACGAGCGGCGGCCCTTCACCGAGCGTGCCCCATGCGATCCGGTGACCGTCGAAAACGAAGTGATTGGCGAGATCGAGCATCGGCGCCTCCGTGATAACCTGTTTCGGTTGATAACAGGTTACGCCTGTTCATCCGGATATGAAACCGATAGGTGAAAATAAATGGTTACTCGAAACGAGCCTGGGCGACAGGCGCACGTATGGAGCGCGGCCGATTTCGTCGGCGGCCATCCGGCGCTCGATTTCCTGAACACGGTGGCCGACACGGGCAAGACACGCGACGAGGACAAACTCGTCGACTGGGCGGCGGTGCGCGCATGGGCGGGGAAATCGGGGTTGCTGGCTGGGGCCGACCTGACACGGTTTCTGCGTCATCCCCGGCAGGACGGCGCGGACGAACTCGCCGCGCTGCATGGTTTTCGCGAGGATGCGTACGTGGCGCTCGCGCACCTGACGAGCGGTGGCGTCGGCAGCGCCGGCGCGCGAGCGGCAGGCCGGCTCGCGGCGGCGATCCGCGATGCGATCGGGCGCAGCTCGTTTGACGCGGTCGATGGCCGCTTCGCGTGGCGGCCCGATGCGCGTGCCGCGTCGCGCTGGGTCGACGCGGCCGCGCTCGGGTTCGAGCATCTGCTACGTGGCGACGACTTCGCGCGCGTGCGGCAGTGCGGCCGCTGTACGTGGTTCTTCGTCGACCACGGCCGCGGCGTCGGGCGACGCTGGTGCAACATGCGCACCTGCGGGAATCGCGCGAAGGTGGAGGCGTTCAGGGAGCGGTGAGGCCAGGGCCGCGGCGTCGACGGCCCGTCTCCTCCGCGTTCATCATTCAGCGAGTTCGTGCGGCCGATGATCGGGCCACAGCGCACCGATGACGAACAATCCGGTGGCGAGGAACGGCGCGCCGATCGCGAACAGGATCGCCGTGAGTCCCCACCGATCCCAGAATCGGTCGATGACCGCGCGCTCGGGTATGACGGGGTCGTACAGCACGTTGACCACCTCGCCTTCGTACAGCCCGGGGCGCGATGAAGCCGAGCCTTGCGCGAACGTGACCGGGCGGCCGCTGTCCGTCGTGAACGCGATGGTCGCCGAATAGAGCGACGTGCGTGTGCGGGACGATTGTGCCGATTCGGTGATCTCGACGACGTGGCCGGTCGAGTGCGCGTAATGGCGGGCGATCTGCCACTGGCGCAGCCCGGCAGCACCGGCGCCGGCCAGGAAGCCGGTGCCGATCGCGATCGGTACCAGCACGATCGCGATGTTCCAGCGGCGCCGGGCCGTCTTGCCGGCGGCCGGTGCGGCAAGGGCGTCGTCTCGCCGGCTGCGGCGCTCGCTCCCGTACAGCAGGCAGCCGACCGCAAGCGACGCGACCGCGAGCAGTGCCGGCACCGCGACGGGAAACCAGCGCTGCGTGAAATCGTCGATCAGCGCGGGACGGTTCGGATGGGCAGGATCGACCAGGACGTCGACGCTTTCGCCGATGTCGTACGCCGGGACCACCGATGCGGTATTGCCGGCGACTTCACGGCGGTGGCCGTCGTTCGCGAGATAGGCGACGATCGGACGGTATCCGCGCATCGCGTCGCTGTCCTGCACGATGCGCACGACAGTGCCCGGCGTGCGGACCAGATCACCCACCGCACGGCTCGCGGTGACGGCGAGCATCGCTGCGACCACGAGCAGCGCAACGCCGAGTGCGAGTGCGACGAGCGCGTCCTTACGTGGCATGGCCGGATCCGCGGTGCGCGTCGTGCGACGGGGCCGGATGCGATCGGGGGGATGGCGCGACTCGACGTGCGCGCGGCTGTCGGCGTGACCGTGCCCTCCGAATGGTCGCGTCTCGCTCACATGATTCCATGTCTGACGTCCCATGCTCTCTCAGTGCCGGGGGCGATATGGCGATCGCCGTCCCGGTCGTGTGATATTTTGTCGGACGATTCTAGCGGAAAGTGCACGGGCGAGGCATGTATGTAATTGCATGCCGTGATGCTTGGGAGTCGGGCGGGGGGGCTGAATCGGTCGCCGGAATGGAAAAAGGCCGGTCAGCTTGCGCTGACCGGCCTTTGAAATTCCTGGTGGGGCGTGAGTGACTCGAACACTCGACCTACGGATTAAGAGTCCGCTGCTCTACCAACTGAGCTAACGCCCCCAACAGAAGAAAGATTATGCACGGGTATTTCGGACTTGGCAAGCGCTTTCTGCAAATTTCCTGAAAATACTTCGTCACGGCCCCGGCGGCTCCTCGCGCGCTCACGAGCGATCGCAGTTGGCGCGCTCCCGGTATGATGACGTCCACACCCGTTGCGCGGCGGTCGCGCAACGTTTTCTGGACATTCGAAGATGGACGAAAACGCAGTCCGCGAATTGCTGGATCGCCTGCTGGCCCCGTGGGTCCGCTCGCTCGGTCTGGTCCCCGTATCTATCGGCGACGACAGCGTCACGATGCGCCTGCCGTTTTCCGGCGAATTCCGTCATTCGGGCGGCATCATCTGCGGGCAGGTATTCACGGCCGCCGCCGACACCGCGATGGTGGTCGCGATCTCGGCCGCGCTCGGCGAGTTCCGGCCGATGACCACCGTCTCGCTGAACACGAATTTCATGCGTCCGGTGCGCAAGGGCGACGTGCTCGTCACCGCGCGCGTGCTGCGTATGGGCCGCAACCTCGTATTCGGCGAAGTCGAGCTGTTCGACGAGGATGGCAAGATGGCCGTTCACGCAACGTCGACCTACGCGCTCGTCAGCTGAGCGGCGCGATGTTCGACCAGATCGTTTTCGCGGGCGGCGGCAATCGCTGCTGGTGGCAGGCCGGCTTCTGGGACGTTGCCCAGCCGGCGCTCGGCTTGCGCCCACGCGTTATCGCCGGCATCTCGGCCGGCGCGGCGACCGCCTGCATGCTGTATACGCGCGATGCCGCGTGGGTGATGCGCTATTACGAGGAGGCGCTGCGCCACAACCGCAAGAACGCGTACTGGGGCAACCTGTTCGGACGCGAGCCGGTGTTTCCGCATTACCGGATCTACCGTCAGGCATTGCTCGACATCTACGGCGAGCCGTTCGCGAAGCTCGCCGCGGCGCCGGAGATCCGCATCGGCGTGTCGCACGTGCCGCGCTGGCTCGGCGCGCGCAGTGCGGTCGCCGCCGGCCTCGTCGCGTACAACATCGAGAAATACGTGCGCAAGACGCTGCACCCGACGCTCGGGCGCACGCTCGGCTTCCGGCCCGAATTCGTGCGCGCACAGGCATGCGCAAGCGTCGACGAACTCGCCGACCTGATCCTGCAGTCGTCGTGCACGCCGCCGTTCACGCCGGTGCTGCGCCGCGGCGGGCGGCCCGTACTCGACGGGGGGATGGTCGACAACGTGCCGGTCGACGCGCTCGACGCATCGCCGGGTGACGTGCTGGTACTCGTCACGCGGCTGTATCCGCGCCCGCAGATGTTCACGGTCGCGCACGGCGACCAGAGGCGGCTCTATGTACAGCCGTCGAGCAAGGTGCCGATTTCGAGCTGGGATTACACGAGTCCGTCGCAGATGCGGCATGCGTACGACCTCGGACGGCGCGACGGCGAGCATTTCCTCACGCGCGTCGACGCGATGACGGGCGGCCGCGTGGCTGCCTGAAGGCGGGAACGGAGAAACGGGGCCGCGCGGCGAGCGCGGCCCGCGCCGGTCAGCGCACGCGGCGCGGCGTCAGTGCTTCCGGATTGACGACGCTCGACATGTCGCCCTGGTCGAACGCGAGGATGTTGCGGAACGCCGCGCTGAAGTAGAGCTCGTAGCTTTCGCGCTCGACGTAGCCGATGTGCGGCGTGCAGATCACGTTTTCCATCCGCAGCAGGCTGTAGCCCTGCAGGATCGGCTCGCTCTCGAACACGTCGATCGCGACCATCCCCGGACGGTTGTGCGACAGCGCATTGACGAGCGCGTTTTCCTCGAGCAGTTCCGCGCGGCTTGTGTTGACGAGCAGCGACGTCGGCTTCATCCGCATCAGGTCTTCCTGCTTGACGATCCCGCGCGTGTCGTCGTGCATGCGCAGGTGCAGCGACAGCACGTCGCTCTGCTCGAACAGCGCTTCGCGGCTCTCGGCGGCCGTGTAGCCGTCGGCGCGCGCGGCCTCGAGCGAGTGCTCGCGGCCCCAGATCAGCACGTTCATCCCGAACGCCTTGCCGTAGCCGGCGACCAGCCGGCCGATCTTGCCGTAGCCCCAGATGCCGAGCGTCTGGCCGCGCAGCACCTGGCCGAGACCGAAGTTCGGCGGCAGCGCCGACGTCTTCAGGCCCGACTGCTGCCAGGCACCCTGTTTCAGGTTCGCGACGTATTGCGGAATGCGGCGCTGGGCGGCCATCACGAGCGCCCAGGTCAGTTCGGCCGGCGCGACCGGTGAACCCGTGCCTTCGAGCACCGCGATGCCGCGGTCGGTACATGCTTCGAGGTCGATGTGGCTCGAGATACGGCCGGTCTGGCTGATCATGCGCAGGTTCGGCAGCTTGGCGAGCAATTGCGACGAAATCGGCGTGCGCTCGCGAATCAGCACGAGCGCCTCGACTTCCGCCAGGCGGCTCGCGAGTTGCCCCAGGCCGCGAACCGTGTTGTTGAAGACCTTCACGTCGTGCTCGGCGAGCATCTCGAAGCAGTTCAGCTTGCGGACGGCGTCCTGGTAGTCGTCGAGGATGGCAATTTTCATGATCAGCGGGAGTCGCGCGTTGAAAGCGGCAGTGGCGGCGGCGCACGTCGCGCACCCGTCCCGCCCGGCCGGGGCCGACATGATGCTACGTCGGCGGACGTCTTGGTGTCTTTTTAACAGGTTGTTACGCTCCGCCGCAATCGGCTCTGGCCTGACCCGGCGTCGCTCCCGTCGGGTGCGACGGGGTGCGATGTTGTGTCGCATCAGACACGTCCTTCCTGATTCGGCCGCTTGCCGGATGAGGTTCACCCAATTGTTGCTTCAATCAGAATAATTGGATCATCCATTCGCGATGGGTGAGGATTTTTGACTATTTTTATCGTCAACGCGGGCCTTGTTGAGCAACTCTGCATCATTTCCGCTGTCGTAGGAGAATTACGCATATGCTTCAACTTTTTGAAGTTGTAACAGCGGCAGGAGTCGTTTATGGATCATTTGCAGTCGATGCGCGTGTTCGTCAAGGTTGCGGATCTCGGCAGTTTCGCGCGGGCCGCGAGTGCAATGGATATCTCCAACGCGGTCGCGACGCGTCACGTCGCCGATCTGGAAGGCCGGCTCGGCACGCGCCTGCTGAACCGCACCACGCGCAGCCTTTCGCTGACGGAGTCGGGCCAGGTCTACCTGGAGCGGGCGCGCCAGATTCTCGATGAGCTCGAGGATGTCGAACAGATGGTCGTCGCGCGCAATCACGAGCCGGTGGGCACGTTGCGCATCGTCGCGCCCGTCGTGTTCGGCCTGCACAACCTTGCCCCCGTCCTGCAGTCGTACACCGAGAAATTCCCGAAGGTGGTGCCCGATCTGACGCTGGTCGACCGCCAGGTCGATCTCGTCGAGGAAGGTTTCGACGTCGGGATCGTCGTCACGCGTCAGATGCGCAGCGCGAGCATCGTCACGCGGCGGCTGACCACGGGCTGCATGACCGTGTGCGCGACACCGAGCTACCTGGAAAAGCACGGCGTGCCGACCCACCCGGAACACCTCGCCGAGCACCCGGCGCTGAGCTTGCCGACCGAATACTGGGGCGACGAGCGCGTGTTCACTGGGCCGGACGGCGAAGTGCGCGTGCGTCCGACCAACGTGATCGTCGCGAACAACACTGCGATGCTGCGCCAGTTCGCGCTGCTCGGGATGGGTGTCGCGATCCTGCCGAGCTACCTGATCGGCAGCGACATCGCGCGCGGTGCGCTGGTGCGGCTGCTGCCGGATTTCCGGCTGCCGCAGGTCGAGATCAACATCGCCTATCCGAGCCGGCGCCATCTGCCTGCGAAGGTGCGGACGTTCATCGACCACCTCGTCGAGTATTTCAGCCACGCGACCGACGCGACGATGGGCGAACAGTGGGCGGCACAGGGTGCTGCGCCTGCGCCGATCGGCGTCGAGATGCGTGCCGAGCCACCCGAATCGACCGACCCGAACCTGCAGCCGCGCCTCGCGCGTTCGCCGCGCGCGCGGGTCGCGGTGCCGTCGCCGCTGTAACGTCGCGGCGGTCGCGCACAGAGACGGCCGGCATCAAGAAAAAACGCGGATCGAGCGATCGATCCGCGTTTTTTTATTGCCGCTTTCATGGTCGTTCGACCGGCGCGCGACGCGCCGGGGGAACCCCCGGCAACCCGAGCATTACGAGCCCGTCTTGCGCGCCGTCGTCTTGCGGGCGGCGGTCTTGCGAGCCGGTGCCGGTTTCTCTTCGGCGCCTTCCGTCACGGTTTCGGCGTCCTTCGTCGCCGATTTTGCCGTCTTCTTCGCGGCGGCAGCCTTCGGCTCCTTCTTCTCGAACTCGAAACCGATCTTGCCGTCCGGCTGCTTCACGAGGAAGGCCTTGAAGTTGCGGCCCGTGCGCGACGACTTGAAGTTCGGCAGCAGATCCGTGCGGCCGTCGGCCAGCAGCTTCGCCATCTGCTCGCGCGTGATTTCCTGCTGCAGGATCACCTTGCCCGAACGGAAGTCGCAGGTCTTCGGATTCGCGACCGAGTGCTCGCACACATAGCTCATCCCGTGCTCGAACACGCGGCCCTTGCACTTCGGGCACGCGCCGACCGGTTCCTGCGCGGAGAAGTCTGGCGCCTCACCTTCCTCGCCGCCCTGGTCCTGGCCGAAGTCGAACTCGAGCTTGTAGTTCTTCGTCTCGTCGTCGAACGAGAGCTTCAGGATCGCCGAGAACGGGCGGCCCATCTTGCTGCGGAAGCCGGACAGCGGACCGATGGTCTTCTGCTGCAGCAATTCCTCGACTTCCGCGATCTCGAACTGTCGGCTACCCGGAATCTTCGAGATCGAGAACTCGCACTTCGTGCATGCGAAGCGGCGGTAGTTTTCCTTCACCTGGCCGCCACAGTTCGGACAGGGTGTCTCGAGCGTCGCGTAATCGCCGGGGATCGTGTCGGAATCGTATTCCTTCGCGCGCTTGACGATCTGCTGCGTCATGCGGGCGATTTCCTGCATGAACGCGTCACGCCCGAGGTTGCCGCGCTCCATCTGCGACAGCTTGTATTCCCATTCGCCGGTGAGCTCGGGCGCGGTCAGTTCCTTCACGCCGAGCCCGCGCAGCAGCGTCATCAACTGGAATGCCTTCGCGGTCGGGATCAGTTCGCGGCCTTCGCGCACGAGATATTTCTCGCCGAGCAGGCCTTCGATGATCGCCGCGCGCGTCGCTGGCGTGCCGAGGCCCTTCGCGGCCATCGCCTCGCGCAGCTCGTCGTCCTCGACGAGCTTGCCCGCGCCTTCCATCGCCGACAGCAGCGTCGCTTCCGAGTAGCGTGCGGGCGGCTTCGTCACGAGCGCGACGGCGGCGATCTCGTCCGTTTTCACCTTCTCGTCCTTCTGCACCGGCACGAGGTTCGCGTCCGCGCCTTCGGCGTCGCGGCCGTACACCTGCAGCCAGCCCGGCTCGACGAGCACCTTGCCTTCGGTCTTGAAGTGATGACCGGCGACTTCGGTGATCCGCGTCGTGACGCGGAATTCGGCCGCCGGGAAGAACACCGCGAGGAAGCGCTTCACGACCATGTCGTACAGCTTCTGCTCCGGCTCGGACAGCGACTTCGGCGCCTGCAGCGTCGGGATGATTGCAAAGTGGTCGCTGATCTTCGAGTTGTCGAAGATCCGCTTGTTCGGCTTCACCCAGCCCTTGTCGAGCACCTGCTTCGCGTGCGGCAGATAGTTGTGGCTCTCCTTGAGCATCTCGAGCGTGGACTGCACCGTCGAGATGTAGTCTTCCGGCAGCGCGCGCGCGTCGGTACGCGGGTACGTCAGCACCTTGTGCTTTTCATACAGCGCCTGCGCGAGACCGAGCGTGTTCTTCGCGGAGAAGCCGAAGCGGCTGTTCGCCTCGCGCTGCAGGCTCGTCAGGTCGAACAGCAGCGGCGACAGTTGCGTCGACGGCTTCGATTCCTCGGACACCGTGCCGACATGGTCGCGGCACGCGGCGACGATCGTTTCGGCGGCCGGCAGGCTCCACAGGCGGGAGTCGCGCCTTTCCGGATCGAATTCGTCGCGCTTGAATTTCGGGTCGAACCACTTGCCTTCGTAGAAGCCGCCCGCGCACGCGAACTCGGCCTTCACTTCCCAGTAGTCGCGCGGGACGAAACGGCGGATTTTCTCTTCACGTTCGACGACGATCGACAACGTTGGCGTCTGAACGCGGCCGACGGTCGTCAAGAAGAAGCCGCCGCCCTTGCTGTTGAATGCGGTCATCGCCCGCGTGCCGTTGATCCCGACGAGCCAGTCGGCTTCCGAGCGGCAGCGTGCGGCGTCGGCGAGCGGCTGCATGTCCGTGTCGCTGCGCAGATGCGCGAAACCGTCGCGGATCGCCTGCGGCGTCATCGACTGCAGCCAAAGGCGCTGGACCGGCTGCTTCGCCTTCGCGTGCTGCACGATCAGGCGGAAAATCAGCTCGCCCTCGCGCCCCGCGTCACATGCGTTGATCAGGCGGTCGACGTCCTTGCGCTTCATGAGCTTGGTCAGGACTTTCAGGCGCGACTCGCTTTTTGCGATCGGGTTCAGGTCGAAATGCGGGGGGATGACGGGCAGATGAGCGAAGCTCCATTTCCCCCGCTTGACCTCGTACTCTTCCGGGGCGGCGATTTCCAGCAGGTGGCCGACCGCGGACGAGAGGACGAATTCGTCGCTCTCGAAGTACTCGTCATGCTTTGTAAAGCCGCCCAAAGCGCGCGCGATGTCGTTCGCGACAGAAGGCTTTTCCGCAATGATCAGTGCTTTGGACATGACAGATGTGTGTTGGTAGACCGGGTTCGCCGGCGTGGGTCCCTTTTACGACGGCTTTATAGCACACGCCGTGGCGACGGCGGCGTGGCGTGCAAAAAGCGGCTCATCATAGTGGGGGGCCGCAATGGCGGCAAGCGCCCGGCGTGGCGGCACGCGCGACGGCGCGAAAAGCTGCCGGGCTGGCGTGCGGCTTACGCCTCGACATTCAGGATATTGCGCAATTTCGGTGCATGCGGCGCGCCGGGCACGGCGCTCAGGTTTGACAGCATCCGTTCGACGATCGCCGCGTGCGGCAGCACCGTGCCGAAGAAGCGCGCGGTGTTCGCGTCCTCGATCAGGATCGTCGGGAAATTCTCGACATCGAGATCGTCGAGCCGGTCGGCATGGGTTTCGACGTCGATCCACGCGAAGCAGGCCTCGGGATGGGCGTCGGCGAGCTGGTCGAAGGCCGTTCGGTACTCGCGGCAGGTGCCGCACCATTCGGCGCACAGGCAGGCGACCAGCAGCGTGTCGGGATCGGCGAGGCGCTCGGCGATCCGATCGGCATCGGTGTCGAGATTCAGCGCGGGCATGGAATTCCTTGAGTAGCGTCGGCGGCACGGCCGCCTCTATGCGGGGGACTGTAGCACGCCGGACGCGGGCGGGGTGGGCGTTGCGTCAAGCCGCGCGAAGCGTCCGCCGGGCATGCTCGCAACGCGGCCGGCCAGTTCGAGCCCGAGTAGCGAGCGGTGCAGCGCGTCGTCGGGCAAGCCGGTGTGCTCGGCGAGCCACTCGTAAGTAACGGGGCCGTATCCCAGTGCGGCGAGCACGGATTGTTCGGCCGGGTTGTCGGTTGGCGTGCCGTCGATCTCGGCGGGCGCAGCGGCCGGAATGGCGGAACCCGCTTTCCCGATGTGCTCGCCCGCGCACTGCCCGGCGGTGTCGGTCGTTCCTCCGTTATCGGGGCGCGAACGCGAATTCGCCGCGCGGCCGGCGTGAGCAGCCGGTTCGCCCAACCCGTATTCCTCAAGCACGTCGAGCGGCGTCGCGGTGAGCTTCGCGCCGTCGCGGATCAGCGCGTGGCAGCCCTGCGCGAGCGGCGCGTGGATCGAGCCCGGCATCGCGAACACGTCGCGGCCCAGCTCGTTCGCGAGCCGCGCGGTGATCAGCGAGCCGGAGCGCGGCGCGGCTTCGACGACGAGCGCGCCGAGCGCGAGCGCAGCGATCAGCCGGTTGCGCTGCGGGAAATGTGACGCCCGCGCGGGGGTGCCGAGTGGCCATTCGGAAACGATCGCGCCACGTGCGGCAATCTCGTGCGCAAGGGTGCGGTGCCGAGCCGGATAGACGAGATCGGCGCCCGTCGCGATCACCGCGACCGTGCCGGCGCGGCCGTCGAGCCCGCCGCGATGTGCGGCGCCGTCGATGCCGAGCGCGAGACCGGAGACGATCACGAGGCCCGCATCGGACAGCGCATGCGAGAAGCGCGTGGCGTCTGCGAGCCCCTGCGGCGTTGCATGGCGGCTGCCGACCACGGCGAGCCCGCGTCCGTGCAGCAAGTCGAGCCTGCCCTTTACATATAGCAGCGGTGGCGGATCATGCAGGTCGCGCAGCCGCGGCGGATAGACGGGATCGTTGAGCGTGACGATCGCGTTGCCCGGTGTATCGAGCCATGCCAGTGTGGCGTCGGTGCGCGCATCGAGGTCGTTCCGCTCGCTGGTGCGCACTGCCCGCGCGGTGGCAGCGCTGCTCGCCGCACCGATGGCCTGGTCGGACGCGCGCAGCAGCGCCGTCGGCGAGCCGAATGCATCGAGCAGCGCGCGCAGCACGGCGGGCGAGAGTCCCGGCGCATGTGAGAGCTGCAGCCACGCACGCAACGCGGAGGTCGTCAGCGCTTGCGGCGACATGAGGTTCCCCTCGAATGCGGCGGCCAGCGAACCGCGTGGCGCCATGATAAAATTTTCATCATCCGAAATACTCGACAGGGCCGCGCGCGCGAGCGTCCGGCCAATTGCAGGGGGCAGACCCGCGGCGTTGACATGCCGCGCGTCCGCCTCATCTTCATTGCATCCCGGCGGCGGCGCCAGCCGGCCGGATGGCCGATGCGGCGCGCCGCTCCACCGAATACCGAACACCATGGCTTTGCTGAACATTCTTCATTACCCCGACAAGCGGCTGCACAAGGTCGCCAAGCCCGTCGACAAGGTCGACGACCGGATCCGCAAGCTCGTCGCCGACATGGCCGAAACCATGTACGCCGCGCCGGGCATCGGCCTGGCGGCGACGCAGGTCGACGTGCACGAGCGCGTGATCGTGATCGACGTCTCCGAGGAGAAGAACGAGCTGCGCGCGTTCATCAATCCCGAGATCATCTGGTCGAGCGACGTGAAACAGATCTACGAGGAGGGCTGCCTGTCGGTACCCGGGATCTACGACGAAGTCGAGCGTCCCGACCACGTGCGTGTGCGTGCGCTCAACGAGCAGGGCGAGACCTTCGAGCTCGACTGCGAGGGCCTTCTCGCCGTGTGCGTGCAGCACGAGATGGATCACCTGATGGGTCGCGTGTTCGTCGAATACCTGTCGCCGCTGAAGCAGACCCGTATCAAGACGAAGATGAAGAAACTCGAACGCGCGATGTGACGCGCGTTTGCCCAGACCGATCCCGAACGCTTTCATGACCCATACGTTGCGCGTGATTTTTGCCGGCACGCCGGAATTCGCCGCGGCCGCACTCGCCGCGATCCATGAGGCCGGTTTTCCGGTGCCGCTCGTGCTCACCCAGCCCGACCGCCCCGCTGGGCGCGGGATGAAACTGCAGGCGAGCGCCCTGAAGCGCTATGCCGTCGAGCACGGAATGTCCGTCGCGCAGCCGACGTCGCTGCGCCGCGCGGGCAAGTACCCGACGGAGGCGGCCGACGCGATCGAGCTGCTGCGCACGACACCGCACGACGTGATGGTGGTCGCCGCATACGGCCTGCTGCTGCCGCAGGAAGTGCTCGACATTCCGCGCGCCGGCTGCATCAACATCCACGCGTCACTGCTGCCGCGCTGGCGCGGCGCCGCGCCGATTCATCGCGCGATCGAGGCCGGTGACGCCGAGACGGGCGTCACGCTGATGCAGATGGACGCCGGCCTCGACACCGGCGCGATGATCGACGAAGCGCGCGTCGCGATCGCGGCCGACGATACGACCGCGACGCTTCACGACCGGCTGGCCGCCGACGGCGCGCGCCTGATCGTCGACGCCCTGGTGCGGCTCGAGCGCGACGGCGCGCTGCCCGCCACCCCGCAACCGGCCGACGGCGTGACCTACGCGGAAAAGATCGGCAAGCACGAAGCGGCGCTCGACTGGCGCAAGCCGGCCGACGTGCTCGCGCGCCAGGTGCGCGCGTTCGACCCGTTCCCGGGCGGCGTCGCGATGCTCGACGGCGCGGCAATCAAGCTGTGGGCGGCCGAGCCCGTGGCGGCGCGCGGCGGGATTGTCGACGCGGCGCCCGGCACGATCGTCGAGGCTTCGCCGGAAGGCGTGGTCGTCGCATGCGGCGGCGGCGCGCTGCGCGTCACGCAACTGCAGAAGCCGGGCGGCAAGCGGCTGCCCGCGCGCGAATTCCTGGCCGGCTCGCCGCTCGCCGCGGGCCAGCGCTTCGCGTTGCCCGACGGGCTGTGAGCGTCATTCGACCCGACATGCCGGTCGTGCGCAATTGGCCGGATGGCCGAGTCGCACGGCGCAGCAGGCGCGCGTAGAATTTCCCTGCGCTTTCCGATTTCGAGGTTCTCATGCTTGGCATCACCCATTTCGGCTTCTTCGTGCTCGCGGTTTTCCTGCTGAACGTCACGCCCGGCCCCGATACGGCGTACATCGTCGGCCGCAGCGTCGCGCAGGGCCGTGGTGCGGGGCTGATGTCCGCGCTCGGCATCTCCGCCGGCTGCTGCGTGCACGCGCTTGCGTGCGCGTTCGGCCTGACCGCGCTGCTCGCGGCGTCGGCCGCCGCGTTCATGGTGATCAAGCTGGTCGGTGCCGCTTACCTGATCTATCTCGGCGCGCGCATGATCCTCGCGAAGCAGGCCGCCGCGCCGGCAGGCGCCGAGGCGGCGCGGGCCACGGCCGCGAAGCCGCTGCGCCAGCTGTTCTTGCAGGGTTTCTGGACCAACGTGCTGAACCCGAAGGTCGTGCTGTTCTTCGTGTCGTTCTTCCCGCAATTCGTGTCGGCCGACAGCCCGCACAAGGCGCTGGCGTTCCTCGCTCTCGGTTCGGTGTTCCTCGTGATGAGCACGGTCTGGAGCTGCATCGTCGCGTGGGTCGCGGGCAGCGTCACGCAGCGCTTTTCCGGCAAGCCGGGCGTCAGGAAGTGGCTTGACCGCACGGTGGGCAGCGCCTTCGTCGGCCTCGGGCTGCGGCTCGCGGCGACGCAACGCTGAAATTGAATTTTTCCGGCAAGACCTTATCTAACAAATCGCTTACAATTTTCCGCCGTGCATCGTAATGTGCGGCGGGTCCCCTGACGGATAAGGAGTGGGTATGTTCAATTGGGTCAAAACGGCGATGCTGATGGCCGCGATCACGGCCCTGTTCATCGTGATCGGCGGCATGATCGGCGGCTCGCGCGGCATGACGATCGCGCTGCTGTTCGCGCTCGGCATGAATTTCTTCTCGTACTGGTTCTCCGACAAGATGGTGCTGCGCATGTACAACGCGCAGGAGGTCGACGAGAACACGGCGCCGCAGTTCTACCGGATGGTGCGCGAGCTCGCCACGCGTGCGAACCTGCCGATGCCGCGCGTCTACCTGATCAATGAGGACGCGCCGAACGCGTTCGCCACGGGCCGCAACCCCGAGCACGCGGCGGTCGCCGCGACGACGGGCATCCTGCGTGTGCTGTCCGAGCGCGAGATGCGCGGCGTGATGGCGCATGAGCTCGCGCACGTGAAGCATCGCGACATCCTGATTTCGACGATCACCGCGACGATGGCAGGCGCGATTTCGGCGCTGGCCAACTTCGCGATGTTCTTCGGCGGTCGCGACGAAAACGGCCGTCCGGCTAACCCGATCGCGGGGATCGCAGTCGCGTTGCTCGCACCGATCGCCGGTGCGCTGATCCAGATGGCTATCTCGCGAGCGCGCGAGTTCGAGGCCGACCGCGGCGGCGCGCAGATCTCGGGAGATCCGCAGTCGCTCGCCACCGCGCTCGACAAGATCCATCGCTATGCGGCCGGCATCCCGTTCCAGGCGGCCGAAGCGCATCCGGCCACCGCGCAGATGATGATCATGAACCCGCTTCACGGCGGCGGTCTGCAGAATCTGTTCTCCACGCACCCGGCGACCGAGGAGCGCATTGCGCGCCTGATGGAGATGGCGCGCACCGGCCGCTTCGACTAAGTCGCGTCGCGCTCGACACATCACCCCGCATGCCCCGCGCTGCGGGGTGTTTCATTTGTGCGCCCCGTAAAGGGGCCGCATGATCGCACGCTACAATGCGCGGTTTGGAATCGCGGCGGCCACGCGGCCGCTGGGTTCCCGCCGCTCGCGGCACCCGTTTGCCGATTTTGCTCCGATGACACGAACCCGCTCCTCCGCTCAGTCTTCCTCCGGCCGCGCCGCGCGCCTGCCCGCGCTGCATCTCGCGCCCGATTCGCTGGGCTTCGCGCTCGACGCGGCCGCGCAGGCCGTCGATGCGGTGCGGCGCGGCACCGCGCTGCCGGCGGCACTGGCCACGGTGTTCGCGCAGATGCCGGCCGGCGCGCAGGCGCTGGCGCGCGGCGCGACGCAGGACGTCGCGTACCGGACGATGCGTCGTCTCGGCAGTGCGGATTGGCTGATCGGCCGGCTGGTCAGCAAGGCGCCGCCCGCACATGTGCATGCGGTGCTCGCCGGTGCGCTTGCGCTGCTGCTCGATCCGGAGGACGCGGCCGCGTATCCGGCATTCACCATCGTCGACCAGGCCGTCACCGTGATCGGCGCACGGCGTGAATTTGCGTTCGCGAAGGGGCTGGTCAACGCCGTGCTGCGGCGTTTCCAGCGTGAGCGCGACGCGCTCGTCGCGGCGATGCAGAACGATCCCGTCGCACGCTGGAATTACCGCACTTGGTGGGTCGATGCGGTGAAGCATGCGTGGCCGGAAGCCTGGCAGACGATTCTTGCGGCCGGCGAGCGCCAGGGTCCGCTGACGCTGCGCGTGAACGCGCGCCGCGCAACCGTCGATGCGTATCTCGATACGCTGCGCGCGAGCGGAATCGAAGCGACCGGGATCGGCCGCCATGCGGTGCGGCTCGCGTCGGCGCTGCCGGTTGACCGCATTCCGGGCTTTGCCGACGGCGTCGTGTCGGTGCAGGACGCTGGTGCGCAGCTTGCGGCCGAATGGCTCGGTGCGCGCGACGGCATGCGCGTGCTCGACGCGTGCGCGGCACCGGGCGGCAAGACCGGGCATATCCTCGAGCTGGCCGACGCCGAAGTCGTCGCACTCGAAAGCGACGCGACGCGCGCGGCGCGCATCGGCGAGAACCTCGCGCGCCTGTCTCTCGCGGCGGACGTGCGCGTGGGCGACGCGGGCGCGCCGGACGCGTGGTACGACGGCCGTCCGTTCGACCGCATCCTGGCCGACGTGCCGTGCTCGGCGTCCGGCATCGTGCGTCGTCACCCCGACATTCGCTGGCTGCGCCGCGAAGCCGACATCGCCGCGCTCGTCGCGGAGCAGCGCCGCATCCTGGCAGCGTTGTGGCCGCTCGTGAAGCCGGGCGGCGAACTGCTCTACGTGACCTGTTCGATCTTCCCCGAGGAAGGTGAGTTGCAGGCTCGCTGGTTTGAAGCGGCCTGTGAAGATGCGGTACGATTGGACGCGCCCGGCCAACTGCTGCCGGGCGGCGTGCACGGCGGGGCGGCCGGCGCACTCGACCAGAACACCGATCACGACGGATTTTTCTACGCGCGGTTTCAGAAACGGTGACGATCAAACACCTTTTTCCACTTCGGCTCGCGGCCGTCCTGCTGGTCGCGTTGGCGCTGTGCCTGACTGTCGTTCGGCCGGCGCGTGCCGAGTCGATCGCCGTGCAGCGCGCATCGCTGCAGGCTGACGGAAGCGGCTGGAGCCTCGATGCCCGCTTCGATTTCGAGCTGAATCCGAACCTCGAGGATGCCGTCAACAAGGGCATCCCGCTTTACTTCACGACCGATTTCGAACTGGGCCGCGCGCGCTGGTACTGGTTCGACGAGCAGCCGGTGTCGGTGTCGCAGACGATCCGCCTGTCGTTCCAGCCGCTCACGCGCGAATACCGCGTGTCGACGGGCGGGCTGCAACTCGGCTTCCCGTCGCTGAAGGATGCGCTCGCGGTCGTCCGGCACATCACGTCGTGGCACGTGATCGACCGCAACCAGGTGCGCGCCGGCGAAACCTACACCGCCTCGGTGCGGATGCAGCTCGATACGGCGCTGATGCCGAAACCGTTCCAGGTCGACGCGGTGAACAACCGCGACTGGACGCTCGGGTCGGACTGGAAGCGCTTCACTTTCACGGTGACCGAACGTGCTAAATAAAGTGCGCCGCGCGGCCAGCGGGAAGAGCCTCCTCGTTCGTGTGATCGTCTCGACCGTCGCGCTCACGGCGCTGCTGCTGCTCGTGCTGCTCGCGGCCGCGAGCGCGAACACCGAATTCTTCGACCGCTACTACTCCTGGCTGTACGCGATGAACATCATCGTCGCGCTCGTGTTCCTGCTGGTGGTGCTCGGGCTGATCGGGATGATCGTCGTGCGCCTGAGGAAGGGCAAGTTCGGCACGCGGCTGCTCGCGAAGCTCGCGGTGTTCTTCGCGCTCGTCGGCGTGGTGCCGGGCGGGATCATCTATATCGTGTCGTACCAGTTCGTGTCGCGCAGTATCGAGTCGTGGTTTGACGTGAACGTCGAGACCGCGCTGACCGCCGGCCTGAACCTCGGCCGCGGGATGCTCGACGCGTCGCTGTCCGACCTGCAGACGAAGGCGCGGCTGATGTCGGACCAGCTCGCGAGCGTCGATGCGAACACGAACGGCACGACACTCACGCTCTTGCGCCTGCGCGACCAGTTCGGCGTGCAGGATGCGACGATCGTCGAGCCGAGCCGCGGCGGCTCCGGCGCGGCGCCCGACCTGCACATCGTCGCGCAGGCATCGGGCAATTTCGCCGCGCTGATTCCGGACGACCTGCCGACTCCGCTGATGCTGAGCCAGGCGCGCGAACACGGCGCGTACGCGGCGATCGAGGGCGAGGTCGACGGCGACCCGCGCGCGCACGGCGCGAAGGGTGCGCTGCGGCTGCGCGTCGTGCGGCCGATACCCGATGCGACGACGTCGCTGCTGCAACCGGCGGAGCGATTCCTGCAGCTCACGCAGCCGGTGCCGCCCACGCTCGCGCACAACGCCGACGCGGTGCAGCGCGCGTATCGCGAGTACCAGGAAAAAGCGCTCGGCCGCACCGGGCTGCGCAAGATGTACATCGGCACGCTGACGCTCGCGCTGTTCCTCGCGACCTTCATTGCGATGATGCTCGCGCTCGCGCTCGGCCAGCAGCTCGCGCGGCCGCTGTTCCTGCTCGCGCAGGGCACGAAGGAGATCACCGAAGGCGACTACACGCCGAAGCGCGAGATCAAGTCGCGCGACGAGCTCGGCTTCCTCACGCAGTCGTTCAACGCGATGACGCGCCAGCTGTCCGAGGCGCGGCAGGCGGTCGAGAAGAACCGAATCGCGCTCGAGCATTCGAAGACGTATCTCGAGAGCATCCTCGCGAACCTGACGGCCGGCGTGTTCGTGCTCGATCGCCAGTTCCGGCTGACGACGGCCAACCGCGGCGCCGAGCGGATCTTCCGGCAGCCGTTCGGCGCGATGATCGGCACGGCGCTCGACCGGATCGGCGTCGTCGCGGAATTCGGCGCGATGGTGCGCAAGGCATTCGCCGATCGCGAAGCGGCTTCGGACGGCGGCAGCGGCGATCGCGGTCACTGGCAGCAGCAGTTCGCGATCGAGGTGCCGGGCGAAGCCGATCCACTGACCTTGCTCGTGCGCGGCACACGCCTCGTGTCGACGGTCGAGGGCGAGGCCGACGATCCACAGACGTCCGGCTACGTCGTCGTCTTCGACGACATCTCCGACGTGATTTCCGCGCAGCGTTCGGTCGCATGGGGCGAGGTCGCGCGGCGGCTCGCGCACGAGATCAAGAACCCGCTGACGCCGATCCAGCTGTCGGCCGAGCGGTTGCAGATGAAGCTGTCCGACAAGCTCGCACCGCCCGATGCGGACGTGCTCAAGCGCGGCGCGACGATGATCGTCAACCAGGTGGCCGCGATGAAGCGGATGGTCGACGATTTCCGCGAATATGCGCGCACGCCGCCGGCGGTGCTCGCGAATCTGCAGCTGAACGAACTGGCAAGCGAGGTGCTCGGGTTGTATGGTGTCGGCGAAGGCAAGAGCGCGATCGTCGCCGAACTCGCGCCGTCGCTGCCGGTGATTCGCGGCGACGCGACGCAACTGCGCCAGGTGATTCACAACCTGCTGCAGAACGCGCAGGACTCGGTCGCGGAAGTCGCGCATCCGCGTGTGTTGATCGAAACCAAGACAGTAGAATATGGCGACCCCGACGCCGAGGGCAAAACGCGCGTCGCGGTCCGTCTTACCGTGTCCGACAACGGGCCCGGTTTTCCGGCACGCATCCTGACCCGTGCGTTCGAGCCTTACGTGACGACGAAGGCGAAGGGCACGGGGCTCGGGCTGGCCACGGTCAAGAAAATCGTCGACGAGCACGGCGCGCGGATCGATCTGCGCAATCGCATGCACGGCGAGACCGTCGAGGGTGCGCAGGTGTCGATCCTGTTCCTGCAGATGGCGAGCGATACGCCAGGCGCCGAATCCGGCGCGCAGGGCGGGACGGCTCCCGCCAAGACAAAAGCAAGTATGCAGACAAAGGCAGCGTAAATGGCAACCATCCTGGTGGTAGATGATGAAATGGGCATCCGGGAATTGCTCTCGGAGATCCTCAGCGATGAAGGACATGTCGTCGAGGCGGCGGAGAACGCGCAGGCCGCGCGGGAATACCGCCTGAATCAGGCGCCCGATCTCGTGCTGCTCGATATCTGGATGCCCGATACCGACGGCGTCACGCTGCTCAAGGAATGGGCGGCGCAGGGCCTGTTGACGATGCCCGTGATCATGATGTCCGGGCACGCGACGATCGACACGGCCGTCGAGGCGACGAAGATCGGCGCACTCGATTTCCTCGAGAAGCCGATCGCGCTGCAGAAGCTGCTGAAGTCCGTCGAGCACGGTCTCGCGCGCGGCGCGGCACCGGTGTCCGTCAACGCGGCCGCGAAAGCCGGTGTCGGGCAAGCATCGGGGCAGGCGGCAGTCGCATCCGCGGCCGCGCTGCCGACGCTCGGCGACGACATGGCCACGGCGCTCGGCCTCGCCGGCCAGACGGCCGCGATTCCGTTCGACATCCCGTTGCGCGAAGCGCGCGACGCATTCGAGCGCGCGTACTTCGAATATCACCTCGCACGCGAGAACGGCAGCATGACGCGCGTCGCGGAAAAGACGGGCCTCGAGCGCACGCACCTCTATCGCAAGCTCAAGCAACTCGGCGTCGAGCTCGGCAAGAAACCGTCCGAAGGCGCCGCATAAAATATTTCGCGAAAACACTTGCTCAGGAACGAATAGCTCGATATACTTTCATTCTTCGTTGGCCCGGTAGCTCAGTTGGTAGAGCAGCGGATTGAAAATCCGCGTGTCGATGGTTCGATTCCGTCCCAGGCCACCAGCATTTAAAACCCCAAGAATCGGAAGGTTCTTGGGGTTTTTCGTTTGTGGTGGGTATCGCGTGTCGTGGGCGGCGGGCCCGGCAGCATTCGCCGGGGCATGATAAAATCCGTGCCCGCTCAATGACTTAGCGCATCGCTTCATGCGCATGGCAGGCTGCCCGCGGCGCGCCTGTCGTGGCGCGCGGCAACGATGCCGCGCGATGAGCGGTATAAGCGCGCCGCCGCATTCGCGGCCGACCGCGCTGCCTATACTGGTCGAGCCGGCGCAGGCCGGTCGCGTCGGGCCGCCCGGCGGCAGCCGGCCTCGGGGCGCAGTGCGACGCGAGCCTACACATTCACGGAGTATCACGGTGATTCGGACAGACGCTAAAGACGGCGCGCTCGTGTTGTTTTCCGGCGGGCAGGATTCCGCCACGTGCGTGGCCTGGGCCCTGGAACGCTACCAGACGGTCGAGACGCTCGGCTTCGATTACGGCCAGCGTCATCGCGTCGAACTCGAGTGTCGCGAAGGCGTGCGCGAGGCACTGAAGCGCAAGTTTCCGGCGTGGTCGGACCGCCTCGGCGACGATCACATGATCGATCTGTCGGTGCTTGGCGCGATCAGCGATACCGCGATGACGCGCACGATCGAGATCGAGACCTCGGCGAACGGCTTGCCGAACACGTTCGTGCCGGGCCGCAACCTGCTGTTCATGACGATCGCGGCCGCCATCGCCTATCGCCGCGGTCTGCGCGTGCTGGTCGGCGGAATGTGCGAGACCGATTTCTCGGGCTACCCGGACTGCCGCGACGACACGATGAAGGCGCTGCAGGTCGCGCTGAACCTCGGCATGGACACGCGCGTCGTGCTCGAGACCCCGCTGATGTGGCTGGACAAGGCGCAGACCTGGCAACTCGCCGAGCAACTCGGCGGGGAGGCACTCGTCGAACTGATCCGCGTCGAGACGCACACGTGCTACGTGGGCGAGCGCGCGGAACTGCACGACTGGGGCTTCGGCTGCGGCGAATGCCCCGCCTGCAAGCTGCGCAAGCGTGGCTACGAGGCCTACCTGAAGGGCGAGCGGGTGACCGAAGCGCCGCTGTGACGCGGGTGCGTCGGCGGCGCTGGATGAATAACGGATTCTGATCGACAACGAGCGGCGCAAGCCGGACGAAGCACGATGACTTACGCGGTCAAGGAAATTTTCTACACGTTGCAGGGCGAGGGCGCGAACGCGGGCCGTCCGGCCGTGTTCTGCCGGTTCGCCGGCTGCAATCTGTGGTCGGGCCGTGAAGAGGATCGTGCGGACGCCGTGTGCCGTTTCTGCGATACGGACTTCGTCGGCACCGATGGCGAGAACGGCGGCAAGTTCAAGGACGCCGAAGCGCTCGTCGCGACGATCGCCGGCCTGTGGCCGGACGGCGAAGCGCATCGCTTCGTCGTCTGCACGGGCGGCGAGCCGATGCTGCAGCTCGACCAGCCGCTCGTCGACGCGCTGCATGCAGCAGGCTTCGAGATCGCGATCGAGACCAATGGCTCGCTGCCGGTGCTCGAGACGATCGACTGGATCTGCGTGAGCCCGAAGGCCGACGCGCCGCTCGTCGTCACGAAGGGCAACGAACTGAAGGTCGTGATCCCGCAGGACAACCAGCGGCTTGCCGACTACGCGAAGCTCGATTTCGAGTATTTTCTCGTGCAGCCGATGGACGGCCCGTCGCGCGATCTCAATACGAAGCTCGCGATCGACTGGTGCAAGCGGCATCCGCAGTGGCGGCTGTCGATGCAGACCCACAAATATCTGAACATTCCCTGAGCCACGGCTTTTGACATCGTGCTGATTACCCGAAAACTCGAATTCGACGCGGGCCACCGCATTCCCGATCACCGCAGCCAGTGCCGGAACCTGCACGGCCATCGCTACGTGCTCGAAGTCACGCTGCGCGGCGATCTCGTCGATACCGAGGGGGCGCCCGACCGCGGCATGGTGATGGATTTCGCCGACGTGAAGGCGCTCGCGGTCGAGCACCTCGTCAACAAGTGGGATCACGCGTTCCTGGTCTACGCGCGCGACGAAGTCGTGCGCTCGTTCCTCGAGCAGATGGCTGACCACAAGACCGTCGTGCTCGACCGGATCCCGACCGTCGAAAACCTTGCGGCGATCGCATTCGACATCCTCGCGAACGTGTACGACGCGCACTACGGCGTGAACCTGCGCCTGGAACGTGTGCGTCTGTACGAAACGCCGAACTGCTGGGCCGACGTCGAGCGCCAGCCCGGCCGCTGATATTGCCCTTTCGGCAGCCTCGCCAACCGGTGCGGGCTGCCTGCCACCGCGCCGTGCGGCCTCGTCCGGCGCTTTCCACCTGTTCCCACATTCCGCGTAACGCCGCGCTATGATCGTTGCGTGGCACCGGAAAACGCATCCGCGCGACCCGCGCTGTCAGATCGGCCGCCTACGTCCGACCAACGTTCAGGGCCCCGGTCCGGCGCCGCCGTGCATGGCGGCCCGGCGTGTTACGCCCGCTTTGCTTGTTGCTTGTCCCGTTCGATTGCCGTTCCGTCCAGGAGGCCGTATCGATGAGCACGCTCACCAATTCCCTCAAACAACGTCTGCACGACGGCGACGAGCCGCTGTACGGCCTGTGGCTGTCGCTCGGCAGCGATTCGGTCGCGGAAGCGCTCGCGCACGCCGGCTACGACTGGCTCTGCATCGACATGGAGCACGCGCCGAACGACAGCCGCGACGTCGCGTCGCAACTGCGCGCGCTGGCGGCGGCGCACCTGCCGAGCGAGCCCGTGGTGCGCGTGCCGGGGCGCGAGCCGTGGCTCGTGAAGCGCGCGCTCGACGCCGGCGCGCGCACGCTGATGTTCCCGTGCATCGAGACGCCCGACGAGGCCGCGCACGCCGTGCGCCTCACGCGCTTCCCGTCGCCGGATTCCCCCGACGGGCTGCGCGGCGTGGCCGGCATGGTGCGTGCGGCGGCGTTCGGCATGCGCCGCGATTACCTGCAGACGGCGAATGCGCAGGTCGCGGTGATCGTGCAGATCGAATCGGCGCGCGGCATCGATGAAGTCGAGCGGATCGCCGGGACGCCGGGCGTCGACTGCCTGTTCGTCGGCCCGGCCGATCTGGCGGCGAGCCTCGGGCATCTCGGCGACAGCCGCCACCCGGACGTCGAAACCGCGATGGCGCGCGTGCTCGCGGCCGGCAAGCAGGCCGGCGTCGCGGTCGGCATCTTCGCGAACGATACGGCAATCGCGCGCCAGTATCGCGAGGCTGGCTACCGGATGATCACGCTGTCGGCCGACGTGAGCTGGCTGCTGCGTGCGACGCGCCAGGCGCTGCAGGAGGTGCGGTCATGAACGGCAGCGACGGCGCGGCGTCCGGACGCGCGCGGCATACGGCCGGCGTACGCGGGCGCATCGGCGCGATGCTCGGGCTGTGGGCCGTGTGCGTCGCGGCGGTCGCGCAGAATGCGCCGCATGCGAAGCCGGACCCGGCGCGCGAGACGCAATCGGCGGTGGCCGACTACAACGCCGGCGATTATCGCGCGGCGCTGGTGCAGTTCCATGACGCGGCCGAACGCGGCGACCGGCTCGCGCAGTTCAACTACGCGATGATGCTGCTCACCGGCGTTGGCGTGACCGCGAACGTCGACGAAGGGCTGCGCTGGCTGAAGCGGGCGGCCGACGCGAATATGTCGCATGCGCAGTACGTGTACGGGCGGATGTTCGACGACGGTGAGTTCGTCGCGCGCAATCCGGCCGAAGCGCACCGCTGGTTCCTGCGTGCGGCGAAGCAGGGGCACGTGCAGGCCGAGCTGTCGCTCGCGAACCAGTTTCTCGACGGGCGCGGCACGCAGCGCGACAACCGGCAGGCGTTCGAGTGGTACAAGCAGGCAGCCGACGCGGGCGAGCCGACCGCACAGTACGTGACCGCGTCGTTCTACGAGCGCGGTGGCGACGGCGTCACGCAGAACCTGAACATCGCGCGCGCGTATTACGCGGCCGCGGCCGCGCAGGGCGACGAGACGGCCGGGCTGAAATTCAAGGAGCTGAGCGCGCGCCTGAAGACGCAGGAGCCGGCCTCGGGCGCCGGCGCGGACCACGGGAACCCGCGCGCGACGCCGTAGTGAGCGGGCGGCACGCACTGCATTCGACCTGCCCGATGAAAAACGGCGCACGAGGCGCCGTTTTTCATTGCCGCGACTGCTCCGCTGGCGACTGCGTGCCGTGCGCGGCGTCAGCTCTTCATCAGCCGCCGCTGTCGCCCGACGCTCATGATCATCCCGATCGCGATGCCGAGCGTCGTGAGCGCGGTGCCGCCGTAGCTCATGAACGGCAACGGCACGCCGACGACGGGCAGCACGCCACTCACCATCCCGATGTTGACGAACGCATAGACGAAGAACGCGAGCGTGAGCGAGCCCGCGAGCAGACGGCCGAACAGCGTCGCGCCCTGCGCGGCGATGTAGAGCCCGCGCGCGATCAGCGCCATGTAGAGCGTCAGCAGCACGAGGCCGCCGACGAGCCCCCATTCCTCCGAGAACACCGCGAAGATGAAGTCGGTGTGTTTCTCCGGAATGAATTCGAGGTGGGCCTGCGTGCCCTTCAGGTAGCCCTTGCCGAGCACGCCGCCCGAGCCGATCGCGATCACGGCCTGGATCGTGTGGAAGCCCTTGCCGAGCGGGTCGGAGGTCGGGTCGAGCAGCGTGCACACACGGTGCTTCTGGTAGTCGTGCATCAGCGGCCACTGCACTTCGGGCTGGCAGATGCGCTCTTCGAATACGGCGATCGAGCCGACCGCGATCACGCCCGCGACGAGCACCGGCACGATCAGCTTGAACGACAGGCCGGCGAGGTAGATCACGAAGAAGCCGGCCGCGAACACGAGCAGGCCCGTGCCGAGATCGGGCTGCTTGGCGATCAACCCGACCGGCACCATCAGGATCCCGAACGCGGCGACGAAGTCGTACCAGCGCAGCCCGCCTTCGCGGCGCTGGTAATACCACGCGAGCATCAGCGGTGTCGCGATCTTGAGGATTTCCGACGGCTGGATCACGACGCCGACGTTCAGCCAGCGCTTCGCGCCCTTCTTGGTCATCCCGAACAGCGCGACCGCGACCAGCAGCGCGACCCCGAACGAATACAGCGGGACCGCGAAGCGCATCAGCGTCGTCGGCGGAATGTTGGCGATCACCCACATCAGCACGAACGTCAGCAGGATGTTGCGCAATTGGTCCTCGACGCGGCCCGGCATGTCGATCGACGCGCTGTACAGCGTGACGATGCCGACGCACAGCAGCAGGAACACGATGAGGGCGAGCGGGCGGTCGAAGCCCGCGAACATCTGCTTGATCTTGTCGAGCCAGGCGCGCTTGTCGAATTGCATGCCTTTCTCCGTTAATGAGCGGTGCCGGCGTTCGCCGCTTTCGCGGCGGCCGGGGCACGGGAGTTGTCGTCGCGCGGCGCGGTGGCGAGCGGCTGCGCGTCGCTGGCGGGCCGGCGAGGCCGGTGCGGGCGCCGGATCGGCGGCAGGCTCGCGGCCATCGGCGCCGCGGCGCTCGCGACGGCGGGCTGCGCCGCGCTTGCCCCGACCGCGCCCGATGCATCGGGCGCCGACACGGCCGATGCCGCATCCGCCGCGCTGGCCGCGACCGGCACGACGGGCTGGGGAAGCGCCCTGAAGCCGGCCGCGACGGACACGGTCTTCGAGGCATCGCCGATCACCGGCGCGTTGATCGGCTCGGTCGCCGACGCAGCGGCGGCGACGGCGGCCGCCTCGTTCTCCGGTTTCTGGCGATCGACGAGGTAGAAATCGAGCACGCGGCGCGCGATCGGGCCCGCGGCCTGCGCGCCCCAACCGCCGTTCTCGACGATCAGCGCGATGGCGATCTGCGGATGGTCGACCGGCGCGTACGCGATGAACAGCGCATGGTCGCGCAAGTGCTCGGCGAGCAGGTGCCCCTTGTAGTTCGAGCCCTGCAGCGAGAACACCTGCGCGGTGCCGGTCTTGCCGGCCGCGAGGTACGGCGCGCCGCGGAACACCTTGTACGCGGTGCCGGACGGGTTCTCGATCACGTTCTCCATCCCGCGCTTCACCACGTCGATGTCGGCCTGCTTGAGCGGAATCGTTTCGCTTTCCTTCGGCACGGTCAGATGGCGCCCGCGCGTGATCGGATCCTCGACCTCCTTCACGAGGTGGGGCTTCATCACGACGCCGTTGTTCGCGAGCGTCGCGGTGGCGTGCGCGAGCTGCAGGATCGTGAACGAGTTGTAACCCTGGCCGATCCCGAGGCTGATCGTCTCGCCGTCGAACCACTTCTGCTGCGCGGCCTTCTTGAACGCCTTCTTCTTCCAGTCGGTCGACGGCAGGATCCCGCGCGCCTCGCCCTGGATGTCGATGCCGGTGATCTGGCCGAAACCGAACGGCTTCATGAAGTTCGCGATCGCGTTCACGCCGAGGTCGCGCGCGAGCATGTAGAAGTAGGTGTCGTTCGACACCATGATCGCCTTGTTCATGTCGACCCAGCCCTGGCCCGAGCGCACGTCGTTGCGGAACGTGTGACCACCGAACGTGAAGTAGCCGGGATCCTGGAAGCCCCAGCCCGGCGAGCGCTTGCCGAGCGTCAGGCCGGCCAGCGCCATGAACGGCTTGTACGTCGAGCCGGGCGGGTAGGTGCCGTGCAGCGGGCGGTTCAGGAGCGGCTTGTCGGTGGAGTTGTTCAGCTCGTCCCAGGTCTGCTGGTCGATGCCGTCGACGAACGAATTCGGGTCGAAGCTCGGCGACGACACGAACGCGAGCACGTCGCCCGACTTCGGCTCGATCGCGACGAGCGCGCCGCGCTTGCCGGCAAACGCCTGCTCGGCGACCTGCTGCAGCCCGATGTCGAGCGACAGCACGAGGTTGTTGCCAGGCGTCGCCTGCGTGCGCGACAGCGTGCGCACGGGCCGGCCGCCGGCCGTCACCTCGACTTCCTCGAAGCCCGTGAGGCCGTGCAGCTCGGTTTCGTAGCTCTGCTCGACGCCGATCTTGCCGATGTAGTCGGTGCCCTTGTAGTTGTTCGCGTCGCGACGCGGATCGTAGTGTTCCTGGTCGCTGTCGTTGTCGTCGCTGATCGCGTCGATGCGATCCTGGTCGCGCTTCGATATCCGGCCGATGTAGCCGATCACGTGCGCGGCGGTCGTGCCGAGCGGATATTGGCGGAACAGGCGCGCGCGCACGTCGACGCCGGGGAAGCGGAAGCGCTGCGCGGTGAAGCGCGCGACTTCCGCGTCCGTGAGGCGCGTGCGGATCGGCAGGCTCTCGAAGTTCTTCGAGTCTTCCTGCAGCTTCTTGAAGCGGCGGCGGTCGCGCGCGTCGATCGGGACGATCGCGGACAGCTTGTCGATCGTGTTGTCGAGCGTGTCGTCGAGCTTCGACGGCGTGATCTCGAGCGTGTACGCCGAATAGTTTTTCGCGAGGACCACGCCGTTGCGATCGGTGATGATCCCGCGGTTCGGCACGATCGGCGCGACCGAGATGCGGTTTTCCTCGGCCTGCAGCGCGTATTTGCCGTGCTGCATCAACTGCAGGTAGAAGAAGCGGCTCGCGAGCAGCCCGAAGCAGACGAACACGAACACGCCCGCCGCCGCGACGCGCAGGCGGAACTTCGAGAGCTGCTGTTGGGTGTCGTTGAATTCGGTCATGCGGTTACGATCGATCTGGCCCGTGCGCGGCGACCACGCGCGGGCGAGGAGCCGCCCCGGAGCGCGGCGCGCGGGCGTGGGGGCGGCAGGTATTCAAGGTCGGTCCGGCTCAGATGGGGCGCGTATCGTCCGGGTCGACCGGGCGGCGTTGCGGCATCAGCAGCAGGTGGCTCGCGATCGGCCACAGCGCGGCCTCGACGAAGCCGTCCACCAGATAGCGCCAGCCGGGAAACGCGGCGCCCATCACGAGGCGGATCACGAACGGCACCAGCTGCGCGACGACGAGCAGCGGCGTGACGTACAGCACCTGCACGCCGATCGGCATCCACAGCACGCGGCGGTGGATCGTGATCGCGCCGTACGACAGCAGCGTATAGGCAAGCGCGTGCTCGCCGAGCAGCCCCGCGTCATGCACGTCCATCAGGATGCCGAGCGCGAACGCGACACCCATCCCGACCTTGCGTGGCTGGTGGATGTTCCAGAACAGCAGCACGAGCGCGACGAAGTCGGGCACGCCCGGCAGGCGGCCCCACGGCATCAGGTTCAGCAGGAACGCGGCGGCGAGGCTGAAGACGATGAAATACGGGTTGACCGGCTGCAGGATGTATTGCGGGCGGTTCATCGCTGGGCTCCTGGTTGCCCGGCCGCGGGCTTCGCGGGCGCGACGGCGGGCTTGGCCGGAGCGACGGGTGCCGACGGCGCGGGTTGCGCGCCGGGCGCGGCCGCCTTCGCGTTCGCGTCGGCCTTTTCTGCCTTGTCGCCCTTCGCGGCGGCCTTGGCGCCCTTCTTGCCCTTCGCGTTCTTCTCGGCGGCCGGGTCGGGCTCGACCGGGCGCGGCGGGACGTCGTTCTGGTAGTGCAGCACGAGCATCTGGCGCGCGCCGCGCACGGCGGCGACCGGCGCGCAGGTCACGCGCGCGAATGCAGTATCGGCGAGCTTGTCGACGCGCACGACCTTCGCGACCGGCAGGCCCGGCGGGTACACGCCGTCGAGGCCGCTCGTGACGAGTTCGTCGCCGGCGACGAGGTCCGAGCTCGTCGGCACGAAGCGCAGGTCGAGCGAATCGCCCTTCGGCGTCCCGTAGATCACGCTGCGCAGGCCGGTGCGCAGCACCTGCACGGGGATCGCGAGATCGCGGTCGGTGATCAGCGTGACTTCGGCCTGCAGCGGGAACACGCGCGTGATCTGGCCGATCACGCCGTCCTCGCTGACGACCGGTGCGCCGTTCTGGATGCCTTGCTGCGAACCTTGCCCGATCACGATCTTCTGCGTGAACGGGTCGCTGGTGTCGTACTGGATTTCGACGGGCGTCGATTGCGTCGCGATGTGCTGGCGCAGCTCGAGCACCGCGCGCAGGTGCATGTTTTCCTGCGTGAGCACCGCAGCCTGGTTGGCCTGCGTGGACAGCTGCAGGTTGCGCTTGCGCAGCGCGTCGTTCTCGTGGCGCAGCGATGCACCCGTGACGGCGATGTCGGCCGCGCCCATGAACAAGTCACGCGGCACGAGCGCCGCGCGCTGCAGCGGGTACAGCACGGTGCCCAGCACGCCGCGGACGATTTCGAGCGTGCTGAAGCGCGCGTCCGACACGAGGAGCGCGATGGCGAGGGCGACGAAGAAGATGAGCCGCGCGAGCGCGGGCGGACCTTGCTTGAAGAGGGGCGGCGGACTGTATTCCATGGTCGGCGCCGGGCGCGTGGGATCGGTTAAATAATGCTCAGACGCGCAAACGGCGTGGCGGTTCGTTCTGAACGAGCGATCCGGCCACGCCGCGGGTGCGTCATATCAAACGGGACTGCTTAGGCGATCACTCGTACGAGAAGATGCTGCCCAGCTTGTCCATGCGCTCGAGCGCCATGCCCGAACCGCGTACGACGCAGGTGAGCGGATCTTCGGCGACGAGCACCGGCAGGCCGGTTTCTTCCGCGAGCAGGCGATCGAGGTCGCGCAGCAGCGCACCGCCGCCCGTGAGCATCATCCCGCGCTCGGCGATGTCGGCGCCGAGTTCCGGCGGCGTCTGCTCGAGCGCGATCTTCACCGACGACACGATCTGGTTCAGCGGATCGGTCAGTGCTTCGAGGATTTCGTTGCTGGAGATCGTGAAGCTGCGCGGAATGCCTTCCGACAGGTTGCGGCCCTTCACTTCCATTTCCTTGACTTCGGAGCCCGGGAACGCGGAGCCGATTTCCTTCTTGATCGCCTCGGCAGTCTGCTCGCCGATCAGCATCCCGTAGTTGCGGCGGATGTAGTTGACGATCGCCTCGTCGAACTTGTCACCACCGACGCGCACCGAGCCCTTGTACACGATGCCGCCGAGCGAGATCACGCCGACTTCCGTCGTGCCGCCGCCGATGTCGACGACCATCGAGCCCGTGGCTTCCGACACCGGCAGGCCCGCGCCGATCGCAGCCGCCATCGGCTCCTCGATCAGGTAGACCTGCGACGCGCCGGCGCCGTGCGCGGCTTCCTTGATCGCGCGACGCTCGACCTGGGTCGAGCCGCACGGCACGCAGATGATGATGCGCGGCGACGGCGAGAACATGCGCGACTCGTGCGCCGTCTTGATGAACTGCTTGATCATCTGCTCGGTGACGGTGAAGTCGGCGATCACGCCGTCCTTCATCGGGCGGATCGCCTCGATGTTGCCCGGCACCTTGCCGAGCATCTGCTTGGCTTCCTTGCCGACCGCCTGGATCGTCTTCTTGCCGTTGGGGCCGCCTTCCTGGCGAATCGACACGACGGACGGCTCATCGAGCACGATGCCCTTGCCGCGCATGTAGATCAGGGTGTTTGCGGTGCCGAGGTCGATCGCCAGATCGTTGGAGAAGTAGCTGCGCAAAAAACCGAACATTCAGAATCCTGTTTCGCTCTGGGCCGGCCCTGCATAGCGAACGCTGAGGGCGGCAGCGGAAAAAATAACAGCCTCGGGAAGCGTGGCGGAAGCGGCCGCCGCGGCGCACGAAGCTGCGAGTGATGGCTACCGGGGATCGCACGAAGCACGCACGGCTTGCCGAAGCGGGGCGAAACGGTGCGGGAAAAGGCTGCCGGGTTTGGGTCGAACGCGTAATGATACCTTATAATTTCTCGGTATTTGAATCGAAACGGACGGTATTTTTGCCGCTTCGGCCCTGATTTTTGAGGGTGGGATCGCACCCTCCAACCCCCCGCCGCAGCGCGGTTTTCATGCGCTGCGCAGCCTTGTTTTTCCGGTGATCGCATGGCCCTGACCCTGACCGATGTGAAACGCATCGCGCACCTGGCGCGACTCGAAATGGCCGACGCCGACGCCGAGCATACGCTCGGCCAGCTCAATGAATTCTTCGGCCTCGTCGAGCAGATGCAGGCGGTCGACACCGCCGGCATCGCGCCGCTCGCCCACCCGATCGAACAGATCCAGGAAGTCGCGCAGCGCCTGCGCGACGACGCCGTGACGGAAGTCGTCAATCGCGACGACAACCAGCGTCCGGCGCCGGCCGTCCAGGACGGCCTCTATCTCGTGCCGAAGGTGATCGAGTAAGCATTCGATGACAAGCGCGCCGCCTTCGCGCCGCGCGCCACCCAGAATTCCCAGGAAAACCACTCAATGCACGCAAAAAGCCTGACCGAACTGCGCGCCGCGCTCGCCGCCAAGGAATGCTCGGCCGTCGAGCTCGCGCAGCTCTACCTGAAACGGATCGACGCGGCACGCGACCTGAACGCGTTCGTCCATGTCGACGCCGACCTCACCCTCGCGCAGGCGAAGGCCGCCGACGCCGAACTCGCGCGCGGCGCGGGCGGCGCGCTGACCGGCCTGCCGATCGCGCACAAGGACGTGTTCGTCACGCGTGGCTGGCGCTCGACCGCCGGCTCGAAGATGCTCGCGAACTACGAAAGCCCGTTCGACGCGACCGTCGTCGCCCGCCTGCAGGCGGCCGGCATGGTCACGCTCGGCAAGACCAACATGGACGAGTTCGCGATGGGCTCGTCCAACGAGAATTCGGCGTTCGGCGCGGTGAAGAACCCGTGGGACACGAACGCCGTGCCGGGCGGCAGCTCGGGCGGCAGCTCGGCGGCCGTCGCCGCGCGCCTCGCGCCGGCCGCGACCGGCACCGACACCGGCGGCTCGATCCGCCAGCCCGCGTCGTTCGCGGGCGTGACGGGCATCAAGCCGACCTACGGCCGCGTGTCGCGCTACGGGATGATCGCGTTCGCGTCGTCGCTCGACCAGGGCGGCCCGATGGCGCAGAGCGCGTCCGACTGCGCGCTGCTGCTGAACGCGATGGCCGGCTTCGACGAGCGCGACTCAACGAGCCTCGAGCGCGACGACGAAGACTTCACGCGCCACCTCGGCCAACCGTGGGCCGCCGGCAACGACGCGGGCAAGCCGCTCGCGGGCCTGCGCATCGGCTTGCCGAACGAGTATTTCGGCGCCGGCCTCGCCGACGACGTGCGCGCGACGATCGACGCGGCGCTCAAGCAATACGAGGCGCTCGGTGCGACGCTCGTGCCGGTGTCGCTGCCGAAGACGGAACTGTCGATCCCCGTGTACTACGTGATCGCTCCGGCGGAAGCGTCGTCGAACCTGTCGCGTTTCGACGGCGTGCGCTTCGGCCACCGCGCCGCGCAGTACGGTGATCTGCTCGACATGTACAAGAAGTCGCGCGCCGAAGGCTTCGGGCCTGAAGTGAAGCGCCGGATCCTGGTCGGCACCTACGTGCTGTCGCACGGCTACTACGACGCGTACTACCTGCAGGCGCAGAAGATCCGCCGCATCATCGCGAACGATTTCCAGGAAGCGTTCAAGTCCTGCGACGTGATCATGGGCCCGGCGTCGCCGACGGTCGCATGGGATCTCGGCGCGAAGGGCGACGATCCGGTGCAGATGTATCTCGCGGATATCTACACGCTGTCGGTGAGCCTCGCAGGCCTGCCCGGCATGAGCGTGCCGTGCGGCTTCGGCGCCGGCGCGAACGCGAAGCGCCCGGTCGGTCTGCAGATCATCGGCAACTATTTCAACGAAGCCCGGATGCTGCAGGTCGCCGACGCGTTCCAGCGCGCGACCGACTGGCACAAGCAAGTTCCGGCGGGGGTGTAAGCATATGACTCAATGGGAAGTCGTCATCGGTCTCGAGACGCACGCGCAACTGTCGACCGTCTCGAAGATTTTCTCCGGCGCGTCGACGCAGTTCGGCGCCGAGCCGAACACGCAGGCCTGCCCGGTCGACCTGGCGCTGCCGGGCGTGCTGCCGGTGCTGAACCGCGGCGCGGTCGAACGCGCGATCCGCTTCGGCCTCGCGATCGGCTCGACCATCGCGCCGCGCAGCATCTTCGCGCGCAAGAATTATTTCTACCCCGACCTGCCGAAGGGCTATCAGATCAGCCAGTACGAGATTCCGGTCGTGCAGGGCGGCTCGATCACGATCCAGGTGCCCGCCAACGAAAAGGCCGGCAAGGAAGCGTACGAGAAGACGGTCAACCTGACCCGCGCGCACCTCGAGGAAGACGCGGGCAAGTCGCTGCACGAAGACTTCGCCGGTATGACGGGGATCGACCTGAACCGCGCGGGCACGCCGCTGCTCGAGATCGTCACCGAGCCGGAAATGCGTAGCGCGGCCGAGGCCGTGGCCTATGCGAAGGCGCTGCACGCGCTCGTCGTGTGGCTCGGCATCTGCGACGGCAACATGCAGGAAGGCTCGTTCCGCTGCGACGCGAACGTGTCGGTGCGGCCGGTCGGCCAGGAGAAGTTCGGCACGCGCGCCGAGATCAAGAACCTGAACTCGTTCCGGTTCCTCGAGGAAGCGATCAACTACGAAGTGCGCCGCCAGATCGAGCTGATCGAGGACGGCGGCGAAGTCGTGCAGGAAACGCGCCTCTACGATCCGGACAAGCGCGAGACGCGTTCGATGCGCAGCAAGGAAGACGCGCATGACTACCGCTACTTCCCCGATCCCGACCTGATGCCGCTCGTGATCGGCCAGGACTGGATCGAGCGCGTGCAGTCCGGGATGCCCGAGCTGCCGGCCGCGATGCAGCAGCGCTTCGTCGAGCAGTACGGCGTGTCCGCGTACGACGCGGGCGTGCTGACGTCGAGCAAGGCGATGGCCGCGTATTTCGAGGCCGTGGTCGCAAAGGCCGGCGCGGCGAACGCGAAGATCGCCGCGAACTGGCTGATGGGCGACGTATCGTCGCAGCTGAACCGCGACGGCATCGAGATCGACGCGATTCCGGTATCGGCGGCCCAGCTCGCACTCGTGCTGCAGCGCATCACCGACGGCACGATCTCGAACAAGATCGCGAAGGAAATCTTCTCGACGATCTGGGACGAGAAGGCGGCCGACGACGGCGCGGCCGACCGCATCATCGATGCGAAGGGGCTGAAGCAGATCTCCGACACCGGCGCGCTGGAGGCGATCATCGACGAGGTGCTCGCGGCGAACGCGAAGTCGGTCGAGGAATTCCGCGCGGGCAAGGAAAAGGCGTTCAACGCGCTGATCGGCCAGGCGATGAAGGCGACCAAGGGCAAGGCCAATCCGCAGCAGGTCAACGAGTTGCTGAAGAAGAAGCTCGGCTGAGCATGGCCGCGCGCCTGAACCGCGCCTGACGACGGGCCGCCGCCGAACCTGTTCGGGGCGGCCCGTCGTTTTGGTGCATGCGTTATCGTGTGCGCGTGTGCCTTGCACCGTCCAACGGAGGAACGAATGGCGAAACAACCGTCGCTCGACGATTTCCGCGTGCCGTACAGCACGCGCGAGAAGGAAGCCGCCGCATTCACGCTCGATGCGTTCGACCCGGCTGCGAAGCCGTTCTCGTCGGGGTCGAAGGATGCCGACCGCGAACGGCTGTCGGCCGTGTCGATCGAGCTCGACGTGCAGCAGGAACGTCTGCACACGCAGCAGAAGAAGCGCGTGCTGCTCGTGCTGCAGGGGATGGATACGAGCGGCAAGGACGGCACCGTGCGCGCGGTGTTCCGCGAGGTCGATCCGCTCGGCCTGCGCGTCGTGTCGTTCAAGGCGCCGACGCCGATCGAAGCCGCGCACGACTTCCTGTGGCGCGTGCATGCGCAGGTGCCGGCCGCGGGCGAGCTCGCGATCTTCAACCGCAGCCACTATGAAGACGTGCTCGTGCCGCGCGTGCTCGACGCGATCGACAGCAAGGAGTGCGAGCGCCGCTACCGGCAGATCCGCGATTTCGAGACGATGCTGGTCGAGAACGGCGCGACCATCATCAAGTGCTTCCTGCACATCTCGAAGGACGAACAGCGCGCGCGGCTGCAGGCGCGTATCGACGATCCGACCAAGCACTGGAAGTTCGACATCTCCGATCTCGACGCGCGCAAGCGCTGGGACGCATATCAGTCCGCGTACCGCGACACGCTCGCCGCGACGTCGGCCGAGCATGCGCCGTGGTACGTGATCCCGGCGGACTCGAAGACGCACCGCAACGTGATGATCGCCGAGCTGCTGCTGCGCACGATGACCGACATGAAGCTGGAATTCCCGCTGCCGAAGCCCGAGCTCGAAGGCGTGAAGATCCGCTAGCCTGCGATCCTGTAACAACATCGAACTGAACTGAACAACGGAACCCGACATGATGCGAGTGATTACCGCCAACCTGAACGGCATCCGCTCCGCCGCGAAGAAGGGCTTCTTCGAATGGCTCGGCGAACAGAACGCCGATTGCGTGTGCGTACAGGAAATCAAGGTATCGGCCGACGACCTGCCGGCCGAATTCGTCGAGCCGCACGGCTTCAGGAGCTACTTCCACCACGCCGAGAAGAAGGGCTACAGCGGCGCGGGCGTGTACAGCCGCCACGAGCCCGATGACGTGATCATCGGCTTCGGCAGCAGCGAATTCGATTCCGAGGGGCGCTACGTCGAGGCGCGCTACGGCAAGCTGTCGGTCGTGTCGGTGTACGTGCCGTCCGGCTCGAGCGGCGACGAGCGCCAGCAGGCGAAGTACCGCTTCATGGACGAATTCATGCCGCACCTCGCCGAGCTGAAGAAGAAGCGCGAGGTGATCCTGTGCGGCGACGTGAACATCGTCCACAAGGAAATCGACATCAAGAACTGGAAGAGCAACCAGAAGAACTCGGGCTGCCTGCCGGAAGAACGCGAGTGGCTCACGAAGCTGTTCGACGATGTCGGCTACGTCGACGTGTTCCGCACGCTCGACCAGCGCCCCGAGCAGTACACGTGGTGGAGCAACCGCGGCCAGGCGTATGCGAAGAACGTCGGGTGGCGGATCGATTACCAGATCGCGACGCCCGGCGTGGCCGGTACCGCGAAAAGCACGTCGATCTTCAAGGACATCAAGTTCAGCGATCACGCGCCGCTGACGGTGGATTACGACTACAAGAAGTGATCGCCGGTGCGGCGCCGCCACGCGCGTAGCCGTCGGGCCGTCCGGTCGCCGGATGCAGAACGGGCCGCATGTCGAACATGCGGCCCGTTTCGTTTGGCGCGTGGCTTACTGCTTGATCGACGCCATGTCGATCACGAACCGGTACTTCACGTCGCTCTTCAGCATCCGCTCGTAAGCGGTGTTGATCTGCTGCATCGGAATCGTTTCGATATCCGACGTGATGCCATGCTCCGCGCAGAAATCGAGCATTTCCTGCGTCTCCGCGATCCCGCCGATCAGCGAGCCCGCGAGGCGGCGGCGCTTGAAGATCAGGTTGAACACCTGCGGCGACGGATGGTCGTGCTCCGGCGCGCCGACGAGCGTCATCGTGCCGTCGCGCTTGAGCAGGTGCAGGAACGGGTTCAGGTCGTGCTGCGCGGCGACCGTGTTCAGGATGAAATCGAAGCTGTTCAGGTGCGCGTTCATCTGCGCCTCGTCCTTCGAGATCACCACTTCATGCGCGCCGACGCGCTTTCCGTCCTCGATCTTCGACGGCGACGTCGTGAACAGCACGACGTGCGCGCCCATCGCGCGCGCGAGTTTCACGCCCATGTGGCCAAGCCCGCCGAGGCCGACGATCCCGACCTTCTTGCCGGGGCCGACGTTCCACTGGCGCAGCGGCGAATAGGTCGTGATCCCCGCGCACAGCAGCGGCGCGGCGCCGGCCGGGTCGAGCGTCTCGGGCACGCGCAGCACGAATGCCTCGTCGACGACGAGCTGCGTCGAATAGCCGCCGTACGTGACATCGCCGGTCACGCGATCCTGGCCGTTGTAGGTGCCGACGAAGCCGTTCTCGCAATACTGCTCGAGGCCTTCCGCGCAGCTCGGGCAGGTGCGGCACGAATCGACGAGACAGCCGACGCCGACCAGCTCGCCGACCTTGAAGCGCGACACCTGCGGGCCGGTCGCGGTCACGCGGCCGACGATTTCATGGCCCGGCACGACCGGGTAGATCGTGTTGCGCCATTCGTTGCGGGCCTGATGCAGGTCCGAGTGGCAGACGCCGCAGTAGAGCACCTCGATCTGGACGTCGAGGTCGCGCAGCGCGCGGCGCTGGAATTCGAACGGGGCGAGCGGTGACTGCGCGTCGGTCGCCGCGTAAGCGTAGGTTGTGCTCATGCAGGGGCTCCTTGTCCGGGAAAACATCCGGCGAATCAGACTGCCGCCGCGTCATGTGGCGACGCGGCGAGACAGGTGCCCATCGTAAGGAGCGAGCCGCGTCGGCGAAATACACGAAGGTCTCGAAGATTTGCCTATTCCTCTCGAATTGCGCGCGAACGGCCGTAAAAATGCTTTCAAGGTGCTACATTGCGAGCCTGATTCTCTTGCAGGACAGGATGACGCCGATGAGCTTCCAGCCCCTTTCAGACGACGCGGGCGACCGTGTGCGGCGCCGCATGATCGAGCTGCATTCGCGTCTCGCACCGAACGACGGCGATACGCTGGCGGCGCTCGACGGCGTGCGCTTCATCCGCGTGAGCCGTCCGGTGCCGCGCATGCCGGTGCTGTACGAGCCGAGCATCATCGTCGTGTGCCAGGGCCGCAAGCTCGGCTATCTCGGCGATCGCTCGTTCGTCTACGACGCGCAGCAGTATCTCGTGCTGTCGGTGCCGCTGCCGTTCGAATGCGAGACCTTTGCGAGCATGGACGAGCCGTTTCTCGCGATCTCGATCCGCGTCGATCTCGCGGTGATCGCCGAGCTCGCGATCCTGCTCGACGAGACGCTCGGTGCGGCGGTCGGCGAGCCGCACGGCGTCTGTTCGACGCCGCTCGATGCGCCGCTCGCCGACGCGGTGGTGCGGCTGCTCGAAGTGCTCGCGTCGCCGCACGACACGCGCGTGCTCGGGCCGGCGATCATGCGCGAGATCGCGTATCGCGTGCTGACGGGCGCGCAGGGCGACGCGATTCGCGCGGCGCTCGTTCAGCAACATCATTTCGGCCGCATCGCGAAGGCGCTGCGGCGCATCCATGCGGACCTGAAGGCCGATCTCGACGTCGAGACGCTCGCGCGCGAGGCCGGGATGAGCCTTGCGGTGTTTCACGCGCAGTTCAAGCACGTGACGGCGACGTCGCCGATGCAATACGTGAAGGCCGCGCGCCTGCACCAGGCGCGGTTGATGATGGTGCAGGACGGTCTCGGGGCAGGTGCCGCCGCGGCGCGGGTCGGCTATGCGAGCGCATCGCAGTTCAGCCGGGAGTTCAAGCGGCTGTTCGGCCGCAGCCCGGGAGACGACGTGCGCTGGATGCGCGAAAGCGGCAGCCGGCCCGTCGAGTCGGAAGTCGGCGCGTAGCGCCAGGCCTCATACGCCGCTGACGCGCGTCGGCGATGCGCGGCGGGGAAGCCGCCGGATGCGGCGCTCAGCGCCGCACGATCTTGCGCCGCTGCGCGCTGATGCCCGCGTAGTCGGGGAGCGTGTCGACCCGTTTGCCGACTGCCTTCGCATACAGCGGCATCAGGTCCGGCAGGCGGTTCAGCAGATCCTGCCGCCGCGTGGCGTTGTACGGGTGCATGTAGATGAAGCCCGATGTCCTGTTCGCGCGCGTCGCCGCCGCGAGCTTGTCCCACAACGTGATCGCCGCGCGCGGATCGAAGCCCGCGCGGGCGGCAATGTCGCCGCCGATCACGTCGGCTTCGGTTTCGTCGGTCGGGTCGTAGCGCAGCGTCTGCAGGCGCGCGCCGAGGTTCAGCGCCTGCGGCAGCGGCTCGCCGACGCCGAACAGCGGCGGCAGCGAGGCCGCGCGCAGCGACGTTTGCGACGTCGTGCTGAAATTGTTGCGTGCGTGTTCGCGCAGCGCATGCGCGATGCCGTGCGCGAGCAGCACACCGAACTCGTCGTCGTTCAGGCGGACGCGATCGAGCATCCCGCCGTACACGAGCACCTTGCCGCCCGGCAGGCACGTGACGCGGATGTCGCGCGAGCGGATCGCGTTGACGTCCCATGCCCAGTTCTTCACACGATCGTTCCACTTCACCGAATACGGCGCGAGCTTCATGACGATCGCGCGCAGTCGCTTCACGCGCGGCTGGTTGGCGGGCAGCAGACGGTCGCTGTCGGCGGCCGCCTGCACGATCTGCGCGTATTCGCTCGCGGTGAGCTGCTCGAGCAGCGGCGACGGGATCAGCGTGCGGAACGCGATCGCGTTGCCGTAGCGCACCTGCTGAGACGTCGGCGTATAGGCCTTCGCAGGCACGGCGGCGCCGGTCGGCTGCGCGGCTTCGGCGGCGGACTGCGCAACGGGAGCGGCGGGCGTGGACGGCGCAGCCGGCGCGATGGCGGGCGCGGAGCCGGCCGCAGCCGCACTTGTGTCGGTCGCATGCACGCTTCCCGCCGCGCCGAGCGTCGCGAGGCCGACGCTCAGCGCGGCGGCGACGCGTGCCGCGCGATGCAGTCGATCATTGCGCACGGCTGGCCTCGCCGTTGCGCGCGGTGCCGTTCCACGGCGCGATCTTGAACAGCAGCAGCATGCCGGGGATCGCGAGCGCGGTGCACACGATGAAGTAGTCGAACCAGCCGATCTTCGCGACGATGAAGCCGCTCGCGGCCGAGGCGAGCGTGCGCGGCACGGACGCGAGACTCGTGAACAGCGCGAACTGCGTGGCCGTGTAGCGCGGATCGGTCGTGCTCGCGATATACGCGACGAACGCGGCCATCGTCAGGCCGGTGGTGAACGTTTCGGCGGCGTAGACGAGCGCGAGCGCGACCGTCATCGGGCTCAGATGCGGCGTGACCTCGAAGCCGAAGACCGACAGGAACGACGCGAGCGCGTGACTTGCCGCGACCGTGAAGTCGTAAAGCACCGCGAGCACCGGCGAGCCGGGGCCGACCTGCGCGAGCCACGCGAAGCCGAGCGTCGACACCATCTGCAGCGCGCCGAAGATCCACAGCCCGCGGCCGATGCCGATCTTCACGAGCCAGATGCCGCCGATGATGCCGCCGGCAACGCTCGCGACGAGCGCGGTGGTTTTCGCGACGATGCCGATTTCGGTGCGCGTGAAGCCGATATCGAGGAAGAACGACGTCGACAGCGTGGTGGCCATCGTGTCGCCGATCTTGAACAGGAAGATGAACGCGATGACGAGCAGCGCACCCCTCCAGCCGTCGCGCTGGATGAATTCGCGGAACGGCAGCACGATCGCGTCGCGCAGGTTGCGCGGCGGCGCGCCGATCACCTCGGGCTCGCGCACGACGAGCGTCATCAGGATGCCCGGCAGCATGAATGCGCCGGTGATCGCGAACACGACGTCCCACGGCATGTGGTCGGACAGGATCAGCGCGAGCGAACCGGGGATCAGCGCGGCGAGCTTGTACGCGTTCACGTGTATCGCGTTGCCGAGGCCCTGCTCGGTGTCGCGCAGCAGCTCGCGACGATAGGCATCGATCACGACGTCCGCGCTTGCGCCGAAGAACGCGACGAGCGTGGTGAGCGCGGCGACCGTCCAGATCGAGTCGCGCGGCGACACGAAGCCGAGCGCGGCGATCGCGCCGGCGACCAGCACCTGCGTGAGCAGCAGCCAGCCGCGCCGGCGTCCCGGCCGCCAGCCGGGCAGGCGCGGGATGTAGCGGTCCATCAGCGGCGCCCACAGGAACTTCCACGTATACGGGAACTGGATCAGCGCGAACAGGCCGATTTCCTTCAGGTTCACGCCCTCGGAGCGCAGCCATGCCTGCACGAGGTAGACGAGCGTGAAGAGCGGCAGACCGGACGTGAAGCCCAGGAACACGCAGATCAGCATGTGCGTGTTCAGATAGGCGCGCCAGCCGGGGTGATCCTCGTGAGCGGTGAGTGCGGGCGCCTCGTGTGGCCTTTTGGACATGGACAGAAACTGGGTAGCGTTGACTGATTGCGGCGGCGGCGCAGGCAGCGCGGGCGGCGCAGGAGGGGCGGCCGCACGCGGGTGCGGGCCGGATCATCCGTCAACGGCTCCCCGGCTCAGCTGCGCTTGACGCGGTAGACAGCAAGACTACCACGCCAGTTGGCTCCCCATCGAATCGGCTGGCCTTCGTGCAGCACGATGCGGTCGAGGATCGTGACGCCGACTTCGGGCGCGAGCGCCTCGAAATCCTTGATCGTCAGCACCCGGACGTTCGGCGTGTTGTGCCACTGGTAAGGCAGCGACTTCGACACCGGCATCCGGCCGCGCAGCACCGACAGCCGGTGCGCCCAGTAGCCGAAGTTCGGGAACGAAACGATGCATTCGCGTCCGACACGCGCGGTTTCGCGCAGGATCGCGGCCGTCTGGTGGATCGTCTGCAGCGTTTGCGACAGGATCGCGAAATCGAAGCTGTGATCCTCGAACAGGCGCAGGCCGTCCTCGAGGTTCTGCTGGATCACGTTGATCCCGTTCTTCGTGCTCGCGAGCACGCCGGCGTCATTCAGTTCGATCCCGTAGCCGGACACGTCCAGTTCCTCGGACAGCAGCGACAGCAGCGAGCCGTCGCCGCAGCCGAGATCGAGCACGGTCGAGCGCGGTTCGACCCAGCGGGCGATCGCACGGAAGTCCGCGCGTGCGGACAGGGAGTTCAGCGCTTGCTGGTTCATGCACCCACCTCGTTGGCGATTCGTTCGTAATACGCGCGGAGCAGGTTGTGATAACGCGCGTCGTCGAGCAGGAACGCGTCGTGGCCGTGCGGCGCGTCGATCTCCGCGTAGCTGACCGTGCGCTTGTTGTCGAGCAGCGCTTTCACGATCTCGCGCGACCGCGCGGGCGCGAAGCGCCAGTCAGTCGAGAAGCTCGCGATCAGGTATTTCGCCTGCGTGTGCGCGAGCGCGGCCGTCAGGTTGCCGTCGAACGCCTTGGCCGGGTCGAAGTAGTCGAGCGCGCGCGTGATCAGCAGGTAGGTGTTCGCGTCGAAGTAGTCGGCGAACTTGTCGCCCTGGTAGCGCAGGTACGACTCGACCTCGAATTCGACGTCGAAGCTGAAGTTGTACGCGTCGAGCGCGCCGTCCGCGCGGCGCAGCGCACGGCCGAATTTCTCGGCCATGTCGTCGTCGGAGAGATACGTGATGTGGCCGATCATCCGCGCGACGCGCAGGCCCCGCTTCGGCTTCACGCCGTGCGCGTAGTAGTTGCCGCCGTGGAAGTCGGGATCGGACAGGATTGCGGAGCGCGCGACCTCGTTGAACGCGATGTTCTGCGCGGACAGCTTCGGCGTCGACGCGATGTCGATACAGTGGGCGACGCGGTCCGGATACATCAGGCTCCATGCGAGCGCCTGCATCCCGCCGAGGCTGCCACCCATCACGGCGGCAAAGCGCTCGATGCCGAACGCGTCGGCGACGCGCGCCTGCGCATGCACCCAGTCCTCGACGGTGACGACCGGAAAGCGTGCGCCATACGGCTTGCCGGACGATGGATCGATGCTCATCGGGCCGGTCGAGCCGAAGCACGAGCCGAGGTTGTTCACGCCGATCACGAAGAAGCGGTTGGTGTCGAGCGGCTTGCCCGGGCCGACCATGTTGTCCCACCAGCCGGTGCTGCGCGGATCGTCCGCGTAGATGCCGGCGACGTGGTGCGATGCGTTGAGCGCGTGGCAGACGAGCACCGCGTTCGAGCGCGCGGCGTTGAGTTCGCCGTACGTCTCGACGACGAGCTGATAGTTGCCGATCACGCTGCCGCTTTGCAAGCGCAGCGGTTCGGCGAAGTGCATGGTCTGTGGAGCGACGATGCCGATCGATTCCATTCGTTCCGCCTTATGACTGGGCGGCTAAACGGTGTCGGCGATGCGCGGAGGCGAAGGTGCGCGGCTGACGACCTCTTTAGCCGCATTTGTAGTGAACCGCCGGGACGAAGACGCATCAACGCCCTGGTCGGTTCGCGCGCCCGCAATCGAGTCAGCAAATCGGCGCGCTTCCGACCCGCCACCAAAGTGGCAGGTCGAAGGAGTATAGCGGAATTCCGCGGAGCGCGGATTTCGCGGGCCGGCTGCGCCCGGCTACTGCAGGATCAGCCGCAAATGCGCATCGGCCTGCTCGCCGGGCGGCCTCTGGAAGCCGCCTTTCGCGAACCGGTGCCACTTGCCGATCACGTAGCTGACGAGCAGGCTCGCGCGCGCGGCGGGATCGTAATCGGCCGGCAGCACGAACGGCGCGGCGCCATCGGGCGCCTGCGCCTCGGTACGCGCGACCCGCAGGCACTGCTTGACGGTCGCCTCGATCCGGTCGAGCAGCTGGTTCACGCGCTCGGTGAGCCGCTCGTCCTCGCCGACCAGCGCCTCGCCCGTCAGCACGCGCGTCATGCCCGGATTCTTCGCCGCGAAATTGAGCATCGTCAGCGCGATCGTGCGCGCCTGCTGCACGCCGTTCGGCTCCTTCGCGACGATCTGGTTGACGAGCCCGAACAGTGCCTGCTCGATGAACTCGATCAGGCCTTCGTACATCTTCGCCTTGCTGGTGAAATGCCGGTACAGCGCGGCTTCCGACACGTCGAGGCGGGCCGCGAGCGCGGCCGTCGTGATTTTTTCGGGCTTCGGCGCCTCGAGCATCGCGGCGAGCGTCTGCAGGATCATCACGCGACGCTCGCCCGGCTTCGGGCGCGTGCGGGACGGCGTGGCCTGGTCTTCCTTTACGGCTTGGTCCTGCGGGTAAGTCGGCTGCATTTCTGTCGCCCCGATCGTGTGCCCAGTCGGAGCGATTTTAACGAACGAATGCGCTGGTCGACATATTGCGGGCGGCCGATGTTCGGCAGATGGCCCGGCAGGTGCCCGGTGATCCACACCGTGCCGATGCCGAGGCGCTTGTAGCGCTTCAGGTGGCTGCGGGTATCTTCGACGAGGATCGCGTCTTCGAGCCGCGCATGCGCGGCGCGCAGAATCCGGCGCAGCATCGTGTGGTCGGGCTTCGCGCGCCATGTGCGACGGTCGCGCATGTGCTCGATCGCGATCACGCGCTCGAACAGGCGCTCGATGCGCAACTCGCGCAGCACCGCGCGCGCGTAGTTCTCGGGCGCGTTGGTCAGCACGAACTTGCGGCCCGGCAGCGCGGCGACGATGCGCGCGAGGCCGCGCTCGGCGCGCAGCATCGCGGGCAGGTCGGAAAACGTGTGGACGACGCGCAGGAAGTCGTGCGGATCGATCGGGTGATGGCGCGCGAGGCCGAGGAGCGCGGCGCCGTAGCGCTGCGTGTAGCCGGTGCGCAGCCGGTCGGCTTCGGCACGCCCGACGTGGAGCGTGTCGATGATGTACTGCGTCATCGCGCGGTTGATCTCCGGAAAGATCGCGTGCGATGCGTGATGGAGCGTGTTGTCGAGATCGAACAGCCAGACGGGCGCGCCGGCGCGCGGCCGGCTGCGGGAGATGCGCCGGCGTCGCAGCGACGCCGGCAGGTCGGGGCTGGAGGTTTTGCGGCGCGCGCTCAATGCGAGCGGATCATCGTGCCGAACGGCTGCTCGGTCAGGATTTCCAGCAGCACCGAGTGCTCGATCCGGCCGTCGACGATGTGCACCGACTTCACGCCGCTCTTTGCAGCGTCGAGCGCCGACGAGATCTTCGGCAGCATGCCGCCCGAGATCGTGCCGTCCGCGAACAGCGCGTCGATCTCGCGCGCCGACAGGTCGGTCAGCAGGTTGCCGTCCTTGTCCATCACGCCGGGGATGTTGGTCATCATCAGCAGCTTCTCGGCGTTCAGCACCGTCGCGAGCTTGCCCGCGACGAGGTCCGCGTTGATGTTGTACGAGAGGCCGTCCTCGCCGAAGCCGATCGGCGAGATCACCGGGATGAACGCGTCGTCCTGCAGCGCCTTCACGACCGCCGGGTTGATCGCCTCGACTTCGCCGACCTGGCCGATGTCGATGTACTGGCCCGGATTGTCGCGGTCCGGCATCAGCAGCTTGCGTGCGTGGATCAGGCCGCCGTCCTTGCCCGTCAGGCCCACCGCATGGCCGCCGAAGTGGTTGATCAGCATCACGATGTCCTGCTGGACTTCGCCGCCCAGCACCCATTCGACGACTTCCATCGTCTCTTCGTCGGTCACGCGCATGCCCTGGATGAAGGTGCCGGCCTTGCCGATCTTCTTCAGCGCGTGATCGATCTGTGGGCCGCCGCCGTGGACGATCACCGGATTGATGCCGACCAGTTTCAGCAGGATCACGTCGCGCGCGAAGCCTTGCTTGAGCCGCTCTTCCGTCATCGCGTTGCCGCCGTATTTGATCACCACGGTCTTGCCGTGGTAGCGGCGGATGTACGGCAGTGCCTCCGCGAGGATTTCTGCCTTCAGCGTGGGGGCGATCTGCGAGAGGTCGATGGGCTCGGACATGGCGGCGGCTCTGGCTGGGAACGGTTGAAACAGGGCGAATTGTACAGGAGTGGCGCAGCGCAGCATCGGGTTTTTGGGCTGGCCGGACGGCCGATCGCGCGGGCCGGTCGCCGCGCGCGGCGGCCCGCCGGCCATGGTGCCGGACCCCGCGCGGGGCGCCCGCGGCGGCGGGGTGGACAGCGCGACGGCCTGCGTCGGCGGCATGCATCGGCCGAGCGGCCGACGTGCAAAATCCGTCCGCCGCGCTATGCTTGTCGCGTAGGGTGACGTTCCTGCCCGCTTCCGCGTTTCCGCCATGACCGATACCGCCGCCGACGCCCGTTCGACGCCGCGCCGCGCGCGTTGCCCACGCTGCGGGCGCGGCTTCGACTGCGGCGCTCGCACCCAGCCATTCGACTGCTGGTGCGCGTCGATGCCGACCCTGTCCGGCGGCGCGCCGCCGGTGGCCGGTACGCGCTGCCTCTGCCCGGAGTGTCTCGCCGCCGAGATCGCGCAGCGCATGGCACGCGAGGCCGGCTGACGGCGCGGGCCCGTGCAACCCGACTCGACGCCGGCTCGTCCGGTGCGCCGTCCGTCCGCGCTGAACCGGCCCCCGATAGAGGTGCCGGGCGCTAAACGGGTAAACTGCCCGGATGCAACGAATTACCACCACCGGGCGCGTCAACCTCAGTCACCTGTTCTGGCTGCGCAATCTCGCGATCATCGGCCAGCTCGTGACGATCGGCGTCGTGCAGGCCTATTTCGGCGTGCATCTGCCGTTGCCGGCGATGCTGATGGTCATCGCGCTCGAAATCGTTTTCAACGCGCTGACCTGGGTGCGCGTGCTGCGCGCGCGGCCCGAGACCAATTTCGAGCTGCTCGGCCAGCTGTGGGTCGACCTCGGCGCGCTGTCGGCGCTGCTGTTCCTGTCGGGCGGCACGACCAACCCGTTCGTGTCGCTGTACCTGCCGTCGCTCGCGATCGCGGCGGCCGTGCTGCCGTGGCACCTGATGATCTGGCTCGCGGCGTTCGCGGTCGCTTGCTACGCGGCGCTCGGATTCGATTCGGTGCCGCTCAACATGGACAACCCGGCGAATCTGTTCGACTACTACCGCACGGGGATGTGGGCGAACTTCATGGTCAGCGTCGGGCTGATCGCATGGTTCGTCGCGCGCATGTCGAACGCGTTGCGCCAGCGCGATGCGGCGCTCGGCGAAGCGCAGGCGCACCTGCTGCGCGACGAGCGGGCGGTCGCGCTCGGCGTGCAGGCCGCCACCGTCGCGCACGAGATGGGTACGCCGCTGTCGACGATCGCAATGCTTGCGGAGGAGCTGCGCGATGCGGCACGCGCCGATCCGGGGCTCGCGCGCTACGAGGCCGACCTGAAGGTGCTGGAAGAACAGATGACGCTCTGCACGTCGGCGCTCGCGCGCCTGCGCAGCCGGGCGAGCGCGCCGGCGAGCCGCCAGCCGGTGGACGACTGGCTCGACACGTTCGTCGAGCACTGGCGCCTGAGGCATCCGCACGTGCAGTTCGAACTGCTCGGCGCGCGCCCGTCGGGCGTTGGGCTCGACGACACGGTCGCGGCCGGCCAGATCCTGACGATCCTGCTCGACAACGCGGCGCGGGCGAGCCCGCACCGCGTGACGCTGGCCGCGAAGCTTGCGCATCACGAGCGGGCTGCGGACCAGATCGAATTCGAGGTATGCGACGACGGCCCCGGCATTCCGGCCGCGCTGCGCGAATCGCTCGGCTCGATGCCGGTCGACAGCACGCAGGGCGGCCACGGGGTCGGCCTGTACCTCGCGTTCAGCGCGGCCGTGCGTCTCGGCGGCGAGATCGAGCTGTCCGATGTCACGCCGCGCGCGGGGGGCGGCAACGGGCGCAGCCATGGCGGCGCGAACGGACACGCGGCAGGTGCGTCGGGCCAGCGCGCGACCGAACGAGCGGCGGCCACGCCGGACGGCCGCCCGGCCGGCACCCCCGGCCGCGGCACGCGCGCGGTGCTGCGCCTGCCGGTGGCGCGTATCGCGGTGCCGGCCGCCTCAACCAACACGTAGACGGAGAAACCACATGAGCGAGAACAATTTCCTGGTGATCGACGACAACGAGGTGTTCGCGGGCACGCTCGCGCGCGGCCTCGAGCGCCGCGGCTATGCAGTCCAGCAGGCGCACGACAAGGAGGCGGCGCTGCGGCTGGCGGCCGGCGGCAAGTTCCAGTTCATCACCGTCGACCTGCATCTCGGCGACGATTCGGGCCTGAGCCTGATCGCGCCGCTGTGCGACCTGCAGCCCGACGCGCGGATTCTCGTGCTGACCGGCTACGCGAGCATCGCGACCGCCGTGCAGGCGGTGAAGGAAGGCGCTGACAACTATCTGGCGAAGCCCGCGAACATCGAGTCGATCCTGGCCGCGCTGCAGACCAACGCGAGCGAAGTGCAGGCAGACGAGGCGCTCGAGAATCCGGTCGTGCTGTCGGTCGACCGGCTCGAATGGGAGCACATCCAGCGCGTGCTGGCGGAGAACAACAACAACATCTCGGCGACCGCGCGCGCGCTGAACATGCACCGCCGCACGCTGCAACGCAAGCTCGCGAAGAAGCCGGTGCGACAGTAAGGGGCGCGGCGGCATCGGCCGGGCGCACCAACGAAAACGGGCGGCCCGTCGGGCCGCCCGTTTCGCATTCGACGCCGCGTGCGTTACAGCACGTAGCGCGACAGGTCTTCGTCCTGCGACACTTCGCCGAGCGCGCGATCGACGTACTTCGCGTCGATCGTCACGCGCTCGCTGGCGTGATTGCCGGCCGAGAACGACACCTCCTCGAGCAGCTTCTCGATCACCGTATACAGCCGGCGCGCACCGATGTTCTCGGTCTTCTCGTTGACCGCATACGCGATCTCCGCGAGGCGGCGGATGCCGTCCTGGGCGAATTCGAGCTGCACGTCCTCGGTGGCGAGCAGCGCCTGGTACTGCTTGACGAGGCTCGCGTCGGTCGCGTCGAGGATCGCCTCGAAGTCTTCCACCGACAGCGAATCGAGTTCGACGCGGATCGGAAAGCGCCCCTGCAGTTCGGGAATCAGGTCGCTCGGCTTCGCCAGGTGGAACGCGCCGCTCGCGATGAACAGGATGTGATCGGTCTTCACCATCCCGTACTTCGTGTTGATCGTCGTGCCTTCGACGAGCGGCAGCAGGTCGCGCTGCACGCCCTGGCGCGACACTTCGCCGCCGCTGCCTTCGTTGTTGCGCGACGTGATCTTGTCGATCTCGTCGAGGAACACGATGCCGTTCTGCTCGACGTTCTGCACGGCCTTCGTCTTCACTTCCTCGTCGTTGAGCATCTTCGCCGCTTCCTCGTCGGTCAGCAGCTTCAGCGCTTCCTTGATCTTCACCTTGCGGCGCTGCTTCTTGCCGCTGCCGAGGTTCGAGAACATCGAGCGGATCTGCTCGGTCATTTCCTCCATCCCCGGCGGCGCCATGATTTCCATGCCGGCCGTCGGCTGCTCGAGGTCGAGTTCGACTTCCTTGTCGTCGAGCTGGCCTTCGCGCAGGCGCTTGCGGAAGGTCTGGCGCGTCGCGTTGTTGTCGTCGTTCGCGTGATCCGCGTTGCCGCCGAAGCCCACCGCGCGCGGTTGCGGCAGCAGGATGTCGAGGATGCGGTCTTCCGCCTGGTCGGTTGCCTTGCTGCGCACCTTGCGCATCTCGGATTCGCGCGTCTGCTTGACCGAGATCTCGATCAGGTCGCGCACGATGCTGTCGACGTCGCGGCCGACGTAGCCGACTTCGGTGAACTTGGTCGCCTCGATCTTGATGAACGGCGCGTCGGCGAGCTTCGCAAGGCGGCGCGCGATTTCGGTCTTGCCGACACCCGTCGGCCCGATCATCAGGATGTTCTTCGGCGTGATTTCCGTGCGCAGCGGATCGGCGACCTGCTGGCGGCGCCAGCGGTTGCGCAGCGCGACCGCGACGGCCTTCTTCGCCTTGTTCTGGCCGATGATGTGCTTGTCGAGTTCCGAGACGATCTCGGCAGGGGTCATGGTGCTCATGGTGCGGTCCTTACTCGATCGTTTCGATGATGCGGTTGTGGTTCGTGTAGATGCACATGTCGCCGGCGATCTCGAGCGATTTCTCGACGATCTCGCGCGGGGACAGCTCGGTGTTCTCCGCGAGCGCGCGGGCCGCAGCTTGCGCATAGGCGCCGCCCGAACCGATCGCACAAATGCCGCCTTCCGGGTCGAGCACGTCGCCGTTGCCGGTGATCACGAGCGTGGTGGTCGCATCGGCCGTGATCAGCATCGCCTCGAGGCGGCGCAGCATCCGGTCGGTGCGCCAGTCCTTCGCGAGCTCGACGGCCGCGCGGGTCAGGTTGCCCTGGTGCTTCTCGAGCTTCGCCTCGAAGCGATCGAGCAGCGAGAACGCATCGGCGGTGCCGCCCGCGAATCCGACCAGTACCTGGTTGTTGTAGATCCGCCGCACTTTCCGCGCGCCACCCTTCATGACGATGTTGCCGAGGGTTACCTGGCCGTCGCCGCCAAGCGCGACCTTGTCGCCGCGCCGGACCGAAACGATGGTCGTGCCGTGAAATTGCTCCATCTGCGTTCCTTGAGAAAAACGGGGAAGAGTCGGGCGGCGCGGGGCGCCGCCGCTTGAATCGCAGTGCGCCGGGGAGCGGCCCGGCGCGCGTCCGATTCATTTTAGGGCGGGCGCCGGGATATCAAGAGGGGGAGGCAAATCGGCCGGCGGGCCGGGAACCGGTGCCGGAAAAACAAAAAGCGCGCGGCAGGCCGCGCGCTTTCGGGAAGCAGCGTGTCGGAGCGGAACGCCGCTCGATCAGTCGCCGAACAGCTTCTGGCGCAGTTCGCGGCGCTCTTGCGCCTCGAGCGACAGCGTGGCCGTCGGGCGCGCGAGCAGGCGCGGGATGCCGATCGGCTCGCCGGTTTCCTCGCACCAGCCGTAATCGCCGGAATCGATGCGGGCGAGCGACTGTTGAACCTTCTTGAGGAGCTTGCGTTCGCGATCGCGCGTGCGCAGTTCGAGCGCGTGCTCTTCCTCGATCGTCGCGCGATCGGCGGGATCGGGCACGATCACCGTCTCGCGCAGGTTCTCGGTCGTCTGGCCTGCGTTCTTGAGGATGTCCGCCTGCAACTGTTCGAGCCGATTTTTGAAGAAGGCGAGCTGATCCTCATTCATGTAATCCTTGTCGCTCATCTTCAGGATTTCGGCTTCGGTCAAGAGTTTCTTCGTCATCTGCTTGCTTCTTCAATGTGCGGCAAATCGAGAGATATTGCCTGCACTTTGGGATTACCCGCAACCGCGCTTGCAATCACTTGCGATTTGCCGCCGCGGGGCCGAAAGCCTCTGGAAAACCGGTTCTCAAATACCAGGATAGGCCTGGCGCGGATTTGCGCGCGCTGCGAACCGGTGTGCTGCGCGGCACATCGCATCGGCCGCGGCCGGGAGGCGGATTGGCGATCCGGCGCGGTTGCGATGCCCGGAAAACTGGTTCAGCAAGAACCGGGCCTGTTTGTTGCCGTACTCCAGCGGGCACGTATTGTAACTGAATCGCAAGCGGGCGCCGTATCGGGTCGATCCCCGTCGGCTGCGCCAATATCTAGAAAATATAACGCGCAAATCGCGAAAAAGCGATGACGGCGAAACCCTGCCCGGAAAAGGCACCGCGCAAGCGCCGCGGCCGCCCCGGAAGGCGGCCGCATGGAAGGCGCGCGACGCCGGCCCGAAGGCTCAGGCGAGGCAGGCGTCGAGGCCGTCGGTGATCAGGTCCTGCGGCAGGTCGACGCCGATGAACACCATCTTGTTGGTCTTCTTCTCGACCGGCAGCCACTTCGCGGCGAGGTCGCTGCCCATCATCTGGTGCACGCCCTGGAACACGACCTTGCGGTCGACGCCCTTCATGTACAGCACGCCCTTGTAGCGCAGCATCCGTTCACCGTAGATCTGCAGGATGCCGCCGAGGAAGTCTTCCAGCTTGTTCGGGTCGAACGGGCGGTCGTTGCGGTACACGAACGACTTGATCTTGTCGTCGTGGTGCGCGTGGTGGTGGCCGTGGTCGTGATCGTGCGCGCATTGACCGTGATCGTGGTCGCAATGCGCGTGATCGTGATCATGGTCGTGATCGTGGTGATGGTGCGCGTGGTCGTCCTCGGCGAGGAAGTCCGGGTCGATCTCGAGCTTCGCGTTCAGGTTGAAGCCGCGCAGATCGAAGATTTCCTTGATGTCGGCTTCGCCGAAGTTCACGACCTTGATCGTCGCCTTCGGGTTCATGTGCATCAGGCGGTGCTTGAGGCCGGCCACCGTCTGATCGTCGACCAGGTCCGACTTCGTGATGAACAGGCGATCGGCGAAGCCGACCTGGCGCTGCACCACTTCGTGTTCGTCGAGCTGCGCGTTCGCATGCTTCGCGTCGACCAGCGTGATGACCGCGTCGAGCAGGAAATCGTCGGCGATTTCGCTGTCGATGAAGAAGGTTTGCGCGACGGGGCCCGGGTTCGCAAGGCCGGTCGTTTCGATCACGATGCGGTCGAAGTCGAGCTTGCCTTCGCGCTTCTTCGCGGCCAGATCGCCGAGCGCGCGTGCGAGGTCGCCGCGGATCGTGCAGCAGATGCAGCCGTTGCTCATCTGGATGATCTGCTCGTTCGTGTCCTGAACGAGGATCTCGTTGTCGATGTTTTCTTCGCCGAACTCGTTCTCGATCACGGCGATCTTCATGCCGTGCTGTTCGTTCAGGATGCGCTTGAGCAGGGTCGTCTTGCCGCTGCCGAGGAAGCCGGTGAGGATGGTGACGGGAGTGGCCATGTCGGTCGCCTGTGGTTCGTGAATCGGGGTCAAAACCAGGATGTGTGCGTCGCGCCGTCGACTCGCAAGCCGGGGCGCACAACCATCCATTGAAACATACCTGTCAAGCCTTCGCCCGTCGTCCGGACGACAGGCTCGAGCGCGTGGCCGCCAGCCGGGCGGCCCGGCGGACGCGGGTGTGCGCGTAGATCGGGGCGATCAGACGATTTGCAACAGCAGGCCCTTCAGATATTCGCCTTCCGGGAACGCGGCGAGCAGTGGGTGATCGACGCCCGCGCCGAGCCGCTTCAGGATCCGCGCGTCGACCTTCGCGTCGGCGGCCGCGCCCGCGACGATCTTCTGGAACAGGTCCATGTCGATCGCGCCCGAGCAGGAATACGTGAACAGCAGGCCGCCCGGACGCAGCAGCTTGAAGCCGCTCAGGTTGATGTCCTTGTATGCGCGTGATGCGCGGTCGACGCTGTCGCGGGTCGGCGCGAACTTCGGCGGATCGAGCACGATCAGGTCGAAGCGCTCGCCTTCGTCGACGAGGCGGCGCAGCGTCTTGAACGCGTCCGCGTCGAGCCAGGTCGCGCGCTCGGCATCGAAGCCGTTCGCGACGACGTTCTGCTGCGCGAGCGCGAGCGCGTCGCCCGACGAGTCGATCGACACGACACGGTTCGCGCCGCCCTTGAGCGCCGCGAGCGAGAAGCCGCCCGTGTAGCAGAAGCAGTTGAGCACGTCGCGGCCGGCCGCGTACTGCGCGACGAGTGCGCGGTTGTCGCGCTGGTCGACGTAGAAGCCCGTCTTGTGGCCGTTCGGCACGTCGACGTGATAACGCACGCCGTTTTCGTTCGCGATCAGCGTCGCGGGCGGCGCATCTCCTGCCAGCACGCCGGTCGTCTGTTCGAGCCCTTCCTTGTCGCGGATCGACACGTCCGAGCGTTCGTACACGTTCGGGCAGCCGGTCGCGCCGCTGAGTGCCGCGACGATCGCGTCCTTCCACGCCTCGACGCCCGCCGCCATGAACTGGCATACGAGCTGGCCGCGCGGTGCGGCGCCCGGCTCGGCCGTGTCCGCGACGTAATAGTCGACGATCAGCCCCGGCAGCCCGTCGGCTTCGCCGAACACGAGCCGCACCGCGCCCGTGCCCGACACCATCGTCGTGCGGTGTGCGACCGCGCGCTGCACGCGGCGCTTGAAGAAGACGTGATCGATCGGCTCGTTCTCGTCGAAGCTCCACACGCGCACGCGGATCTGCGACTGCGGGCTGTACGCGCCGCGCGCGAGGAAGCGGCCGTCGTGCGCGCGGACGATCACGGTCGCGCCGGGCGCGGGCTTGCCGTCGACGCGGTCGATCGCATTGGCGTAGATCCACGGATGGCGGCGCAGCAGCGATTTTTCCTTGGACGGCTTGAGGGTGACGGTTTGCATGATGAGATCGAAAGGGGCCGTGCGCGAAGCCGACCTTGGCCGGTCGCCGCGCGCGGCGGGTAACACGGGAAGCGCGTCAGTCGCGCTTCTTCGCGCGCGGATGCGCGCTGTCGTAAATTTTTGCGAGATGCTGGAAGTCGAGCGACGTATAGACCTGCGTGGCGGAGACGCTCGCGTGGCCCAGCAGTTCCTGCACCGCGCGCAGGTCGCCGCTCGACTGCAGCACGTGCGTTGCGAACGAATGGCGCAGCACGTGCGGGTGGACGTTGGCGGGAATGCCCGCGGCCAGCGCCGCGCGCTTCACGCGGTCGCGCACGACGCCGGGCGCCATCCGGTTGCCGCGCACGGACACGAACAGCGGATGCGGGTCGTGCTTCACGAATTCGCCGCGCACGGCGAGCCACGCGTTCAGCGCCTCGATCGCCTTGCGGCCGACCGGCACCTTGCGTTCCTTGTTGCCCTTGCCGCGCACGGTGACTTCGGCTTCGGCGAGATCGAGCCAGCCGGCCGAGCGGTAGCCGTCGGCCTGCGTGTACATGACGTCGAGCCCGACCAGTTCGGCGAGGCGCAGCCCGGACGAATAGAAGAGTTCGAGGATCGCGTGATCGCGGATGCCTTCGGTCGTACCGGCGAGCGGCGCGTCCATCAGTGCCGATGCGTCGTCGACCGAAAGCGCCTTCGGCAGGGTTTTCGGGCGCTTCGGCGCACGCACCGCGGCGACGGGGTTCGCCGGCATCTCGATGCGCTGCGCGAGCCAGCGGTAGAACGCGCGCCACGCGGACAGCCGGTGCGAGATCGAGCGCGCGGACAGCCCGCCCGCATGCGCGCGCGCGACCGCGCCGCGCATGTCGGCAGCCGTGAGCGCCTCGAGCGGGCGGCCGGCGGCGAGCTTCTTCAGTTCGTCGAGTTCGTGCGTATACGCACGCAGCGTGTGTTCCGACAGCTGCCTGACGTGCTTCAGGTTCGACAGGTAGGCGGCGATCGGATCGTCGGTCATGGGCGCGGCATCAGTGCGGCAGCAGGCGCGTGAGCGCCGCGCTCGCGAGCGTCGCGATCTGCGCGAGGAAGTCGGTCGCCATCCCGTCGTGGAAGCGGCGCGGATCGGGCGAGCCGAGCACCAGCAGGCCGAACGCGGGGGCGTCGGTGCCGCCGAGCGGCGCGCGCAGCGCGAGCAGCGCGACCGACGTGGCCGCGCCGTCGCCGGCCGGCGCGGCTTCAGCGCCTTCCGCCGCATTCGCGGCCGGCGCCGCGAGCGCGGGTGCGAGCCACTGGGCCGCTTCGAATCCGGTGTTCGCGCCGCAGTACGGCGTCGACAGCCCGTTCGTGAACAGGCGCACTTCCTCGCCGACCTGGCGCGCGAAGTCGGCCTGCGAGTAGGTGTCGGCGACGTCCCACACGCGCAGCGCGGTTTGCGGCACGTCGAACACCTCGGCGATGCCGTCGGCGATCGTGCGCGGCAGCGCGTACGGATCGCGTTCCGCGATCACGCGCGCGGTCCAGCGGCTGAACTTCGCGGACAGGCTGTCGTTCTCGTGGCCGTAGCGCACGAGCTCGGCGAGCCGGCGCTCGAGATGCTTGTTCTTGTCGCGCAGCATTTCCATCTGCCGCTCCTGCAGCGAGATCGCGGCCTTGCCGTGCGGATTCGCGAGACGGATCGTCGCGAGCAGTTCCGCGTGTTGCGCGAAGAATTCGGGATTGGCGAGCAGGTAGTCAGCGACTTCGCGATCGTTCATGTGGCTGGAGCGTTCAGTTATCAGGACGTTGCAGGGTCAGACGTTCAGGTCGATCTCGCCTTCGAACACGGTCGCGGCGGGCCCGGCCATCATCAGCGCGGCGGTTTCGTCGCGCGCGCCGTCCCAGCTGATCGTCAGCGTGCCGCCGTGCGTGTGCACGGTTACCGGCGAATCGAGCAGGCCGCGCCGGATGCCGGCCGCCACTGCCGCGCACGCGCCGGTGCCGCACGCGAGCGTCTCGCCCGCGCCGCGCTCGTACACGCGCAGCTTCACCTCGTTGCGCGACACGATCTGCATGAAGCCGGCATTCACGCGCTGCGGGAAGCGGGCGTGAAGCTCGATCAACGGGCCTTCTTCGAGCACCGGATACGCTTCGGCGTCTTCGACGACCTGCACCGCGTGCGGGTTGCCCATCGACACCGTCGAGATCCAGCGCGTCGCGCCGCCGACGTCGAGCGGCCAGAGCGTGTCGTTGCCTTCCGTCCGGCCGTCGAGCCCCGAGGCGTCGAACGGCACCTGCGCCGGCGCGAATATGGGTGCGCCCATGTCGACGACGACTTCGCCATCGTCCTGCATCGTCAGTGTGATCAGGCCCTTCATCACCTGCACGCGCACGCTGCGCTTGTCGGTCAGGCCGCGGTCGCTGACGAACTTCACGAAGCAGCGCGCGCCGTTGCCGCAGTGCTCGACCTCGCCGCCGTCGCAATTGAAGATCCGGTACTTGAAATCCGCGCCGTCGACGGTCGGTTTCTCGACGAGCAGCAACTGGTCGGCGCCGATGCCGAAGTGTCGGTCGGCGAGCGCGCGCACCTGCGCCTCGGTGAGCGGCGGCAGCGCGCGCGAATAGCTGTCGAGCACGACGAAGTCGTTGCCCGCGCCGTGCATCTTGGTGAACGAGAGTTTCACTGGGTCCGGAATTCCATGGCGAACAGGGCGGTCGGCACGGCGGACGCGGCGTGCCGCGATGGCGTGCGGCGTCGTTCGTCGTGCTGATCTCAACCGCAAATGATACATGCAGCCGACAGGGGCGTCCTGCGCGGGCGGGGCGTCATTCGGGTGGCTGGGCGGGGAAAGCGGCGGGACGGCGGATCCGTGGCTCGCGCAGCAATCGGCCCACGGTCTCTGGCAGGGGCGCGCGCAAGGCGCGCCGAAGGTGGCACGGCTGCAGGCGCGCATCGTGCCGCGCGCCCGCGGGTTCGGCTCAGTAGAGGCTCGGCTCGCCGGGCGGGCGCGTCTTGAAGCGCTTGTGCACCCAGTAATACTGCTCCGGCATCAGCGGAATCTGCTCCTCGAGGAATTCGTTCATCCGCCGCGCGTCGAGATCGTCGTCGCCGGTCGGGTAGTTGTCCCACGGCTTGAACACCTTCAGCCGGTAGCCCTTGTAGTTCGGCAGCACCTCGCCGATGAACGGCACGACCTGCGCGCGGCCCGTCTTGGCGAGCCGGCCGACGGCCGTCAGCGTGCACGCCGGCACGCCGAAGAAGGGGACGAACGTCGAATTGCGCAGACCATAGTCCATGTCGGCGCCGAGCATCACCGGCTTGCGGTCGCGCAGCCAGCGCAGCACGACGCGGGCGCTGTCCGCGCGGCCGACCATCTCGGCGTCGAAACGCCCGCGGGCCTTTTTCGCCTCTTCCTCGAGCACGGCATTCGAGAACGGCTGGTACAGCGACCCGCAGCGGCGCTGCAGCGAACGGTTCAGCCAGATCGAGCCGGCTTCGATGCCGACGAAATGCAGGCCCAGGAACAGCGTCGGGGGCAGATCCGGATCGGTGAGGTCGACTGCGCTGTCGACCTGGATCAGCTTCGCGAGCTTGCGCTCGGAGCCGAACCACTGGACGCTGCGCTCGACGTAGCTGCGGATCGCGTGGCGGAAGTGCTGGCCCGCCACTTCCTCGCGCCGTTCGTCGCTCCAGTCGGGGAAGCAGAGTTTCAGATTGGTATGTACGATGCGCTTTCGCCGGCTGGGAATCTGGTACAGCAGCCAGCCGAGGCCGTCGCCGAACCGTGCGGTCAAGCCGTACGGCAGCAGGGCGAGCAGCTTCAGCAAGCCGATGGCGAGGTGCGTGCCGAGGCGGCCTAGCATGCGGAATCTCCGTGGGGCCGGCTGGCCGGCACGTTGCGAACAGGGGGGTAGGACAGCGGACGATGCAGCACGAGTGGCGCTCTGTGACAATTCACGAAAGCCGCTATAATACGGGCTTCGCCGAGTTAACTGACAACTTGCGGGGCGAAGCCGGCTGGCGCGAAGCGCGCTGCCCGGTCCTGGTAATCCGCTAAAGCGTCGCCGCTTCAGGCCCAACGAAGCTGGCTACGTGAAACCAACCGTAACCACACAGGAGCCTGAAAAAGTGGCAAACGATTATCTCTTCACGTCCGAATCCGTCTCCGAAGGCCATCCGGACAAAGTCGCGGACCAAATCTCGGACGCGATTCTCGACGCCATCCTCGAGCAGGACAAATACTCCCGCGTTGCAGCCGAAACGCTGTGCAACACGGGTCTCGTCGTCCTGGCCGGTGAAATCACCACGACGGCCAACATCGATTACATCCAGATCGCGCGCGACACCATCAAGCGCATCGGCTACGACAACACCGACTACGGCATCGACTACAAGGGTTGCGCGGTGCTCGTCGCGTACGACAAGCAGTCGCCGGACATCGCGCAAGGCGTCGACCGCGCGCATGACGACAACCTCGATCAAGGCGCGGGCGACCAGGGTCTGATGTTCGGTTACGCATGCGACGAAACGCCGGAACTGATGCCGCTGCCGATCCACCTGTCGCACCGTCTCGTCGAGCGCCAGGCGAGCCTGCGCCGCGACGGCCGCCTGCCGTGGCTGCGCCCGGACGCCAAGTCGCAGGTGACGATCCGCTACGTCGACGGCAAGCCCGATTCGATCGACACCGTCGTGCTGTCGACGCAGCATGCACCGGACATCGAACTGCCGGCGCTGCGCGAAGCCGTGATCGAGGAAATCATCAAGCCGACGCTGCCGGCCGACCTGATCAAGGGCGACATCAAGTTCCTGGTGAACCCGACCGGCCGGTTCGTGATCGGCGGTCCGCAGGGCGACTGCGGCCTGACGGGCCGCAAGATCATCGTCGACACCTACGGCGGTGCCGCACCGCACGGCGGCGGCGCGTTCTCGGGCAAGGATCCGTCGAAGGTCGACCGTTCGGCAGCGTATGCCGGCCGTTACGTCGCGAAGAACATCGTCGCGGCAGGCCTCGCCTCGCGCGCGCTGATCCAGGTGTCGTACGCGATCGGCGTGGCCGAGCCGACCTCGGTGATGGTCAACACGTTCGGCACGGGCCGCGTGTCGGATGCGGTGATCACGAAGCTCGTGCGCGAGCATTTCGACCTGCGTCCGAAGGGCATCATCAAGATGCTCGACCTGCTGCGCCCGATCTACGAGAAGACGGCAGCTTACGGCCACTTCGGCCGCGAAGAGCCGGAATTCTCGTGGGAAGCGACCGACAAGGCGCTCGCACTGGCCGAAGCGGCCGGCGTGGAGCCGACGGCACGCGTCGCGTAAGCGTCGTCCGCCCGAAACAAAAAACCCCGGCATGCCGGGGTTTTTTTATGCGCGTCGATCGCCGGCGGGATGACGGCATCGCTGCGATCGTGGCGAGCACTGCCCGCCGGCGCGGCTTCAGCGTGCGCTGAACCCAAACCAGCCGTTGCTGGCCGCGAGGCGGCGCGGGCGGTTGATGCGGCGCTGCGGGCCCAGCGTGCGGCGCAGCGCGAGCGCGCGCAGCGACGACGGCTTCTGCAGCAGCGAGCGCAGGCCGGCGCGGCGTGCGAACGCCTGCGCGCTCATCATCGAGAAGAACGCGTGGAACCAGGCGCGGATGCCGTCCAGCCGGCTGTGCGCGTGCGTCTGCTCGGCGAGCGCCTGTGTGCGTGCGCGGTGATGGCGCAGCGGGCGGGCGGGAGCGGACGGTGCGACGCGCTTCGCAGTGCGGTTGAGACGGGAAGTCAGACGGAATGGCATGTGAACGATGCTTCGCTTGTATGGATGGCGCTCTTGAAAAGCGCACTGGTATGAACGGCCTCGGATGGCGCAACGGATCTTACCGAAAGTCGTTGCGCGCCGCGCCCGCCAGAATTGACAGGCCGCGACAGGCTACAAGGGATTCGTGACGTGCAAAAGTCGCGATAAACCCTTGTGCCGCAAGCGTGTCGCTGCATACCGCCTGTCGCTGAGGCTCGCGCCGCGCCGCACAGTTCCCTTGCGCCAGATCAAAACGACGATTGGCATGCCCCTGCGCACGACAATGGCGCTGTTCGCGGCATCCGGCGCCGATTTACAATCGTCACATTCACACGATAAACGTCTGGCATCCCATGTCGTCTCCATTGCAGTTGGAATCGATCCGCGCGCAAGTCGCGGAATTGCGCGAACGCGGCTTCGTCGTCGCGCGCGGCCTTGTCGACGAGGCGCAGTGCGCGGCGCTCAAGCAGATCGCGGCGCGCCAGTTGCAGGAAGCGGCGGAGCCGATCGAGTTCGAGGCGGATTTGCGCTACCCGGGCGCGCCCGAGTCGAAGCATGCGCCGGGCGGGCATACGGTGCGGCGGCTGCTGGACGCCTACACGCGCGATCCGGCGTTCGCCGCGCGCGCGATCGCACCCGAAATCGGCGAGTGGATGCGCGAGTACTTCGGCGAGCAGCCGGTGCTGTCACGTGCGCATCACAACTGCATGATGACGAAGCATCCCGCATACGGCAGCCTGACGGGCTGGCATCGCGACTTCCGCTACTGGTCGTTCGAACGCGCGGACATGGTGTCGGTGTGGCTCGCGCTCGGGCCGGAAACGAATGAAAACGGTGCGCTCTGGCTGGTGCCGGGTTCGCACACGGCCGAATTCGGCCCGGAAGCGTTCGACGACGCGAAGTTCTTCCGCAGCGACCTGCCGGAAAACCGCAAGATGATCGACGCGGCAACCTGCCCGTCGCTCCAGACGGGCGACGTCGTGTTCTTCCACTGCAACACGCTGCATTCGGCGGGGCAGAACCGCTCCGACCAGGTGAAGTTCTCGCTCGTCTATACGTACCACGGCGTGAGCAACCGGCCGACGCCGGGCACGCGTTCGGCGGCGAAGCCGGAAGTGCAGTTCTAGCGGCGGTTCGGGCGGCGATGCAGCCGCGCCGGTTGTCCGATGGGGCACTGCGGCCGCGCGGGCGGATGAACAAACGGGCGGCCTGGGCCGCCCGTTGCATTTCGTGCAGCCCGCTCCGCAATGCGGGCCGCCATCGCGCGGCTGCGCGATCAGCGCTTGTTGGCCGGCATCGCGAGGCCGATCAGGCCGATCAGCGATGCGACGGCGCCGCCGGCGATCAGCAGGATCGTCTTCGTGGCGGGCGAGCCGGTGAAGAAGCGCGACACGTTGTCGTTGATCGAATGGAACGACTGGCCGCCGAAATACAGCAGCACGACGCCGCCGACGAGCAGCGCAACCGAGATGACCCGGGACATACCAACCTCGCTGTAACGATGATTCGAGACGCCGCAGTGTAGGCGACGCACGCGGCTGCGTCCATTGCCGTGCGCGCTTCGCCCACGTTCGATACCATAACCGTCGTACGTTTCCCTCGCCGCCGGCGCGCGATGTTCGCGCGCGGCGCGCGTCCCATCCCCGACGTCTTCACGGAACCGACTCATGGCCTACGAAGCAGCTTCCGAACGTTATGCCGACATGCAATACCGCACCTGCGGCAAATCCGGGCTCAAACTGCCCGCCCTGTCGCTCGGCCTGTGGCACAACTTCGGCGACTCGACGCCGATCGCGACGCAGCGCGACATCCTGCGCACCGCGTTCGACCTCGGCATCAATCATTTCGACCTCGCGAACAACTATGGGCCGCCGTACGGCAGCGCTGAAACCAACTTCGGCCGGCTGCTGAAGGAAGATTTCCGGCCGTACCGCGACGAGCTGCTGATCTCGACGAAGGCCGGCTGGGACATGTGGCCGGGGCCTTACGGCAGCGGCGGCGGGTCGCGCAAGTACGTGCTCGCGAGCCTCGACCAGAGCCTGCAGCGGATGGGGCTCGACTACGTCGACATCTTCTATTCGCACCGCTTCGACGCGCACACGCCGCTCGAGGAAACCGCCGGCGCGCTCGCATCGGCCGTGCAGCAGGGCAAGGCGCTGTACATCGGCATTTCGTCGTACTCAGCCGCGAAGACGCGCGAGATGGCCGAACTGCTCGCGCAATACAAGGTGCCGCTGCTGATCCACCAGCCGTCGTACAACCTGCTGAACCGCTGGGTCGAGGAGGATCTGCTCGGCACGCTCGACGACATTGGCACGGGCAGCATCGCGTTCACGCCGCTCGCGCAGGGGCTGCTGACGTCGAAATACCTGAACGGCGTGCCGGCCGATGCGCGCGTGAACAAGCCGGGCGGCGGCTCGCTGAAGCAGGATCACCTGAGCGCGGACAACCTCGAGCACGTGCGCAAGCTCGACGGCATCGCCCAGCGGCGCGGGCAGAGCCTCGCGCAGATGGCGCTCGCCTGGGTGTTGCGCAATGGCCGCGTGACGTCCGCACTGATCGGCGCAAGCCGTCCGGAGCAAGTGCGCGAAAACGTCGGCGCGCTGAAGAATCTCGAATTCTCGGCCGACGAACTCGCGGAGATCGATCGCTACGCGACCGAGGGTGGCATCAATCTGTGGGAAAAACCGTCCACCGATCAGGCGATCTGATCGGCATCAAGGACAGTCGATACGGGATGCGAACCATTGCATGCCGTATCGCTGCGCACGCACACAAACGGCTACGTCGCTGCGATGCCGCGGCGTGACCGGCGCACGCCAACGCGTCGCTAGAGCAGCGCAGGCAGGCCTTCGACGAGCAATACCGCAACGCCGACGCCGAGGATGACGCCGAGCACGCGCAGCAGGTTGTGGCGGAATTCGGTTGCGCACGGCACCGCGCCGAGAAACAGCGCGCCGGCCAGCGCCATCGGAATCAACAGGATGAAGTCGCCGATCGTGAAATAGGTGGTCATGCGTGTCTCCATAGCCGGCCGGAACAGGCGCACGCGCGTCTTCCAGCCCCATGCCGGGCATTTCTCGTGTTGGGCCGCCCCCGATTGCGAACGGGGCGGTCAGTTCGAGTATAGGCAACCTCGCTGCGTTTTTCGCTATCCGAACCATTAAAAGTATGCGGAAAACCCGGGAGATCCTGCATTTTTCCGGCGAGTCGGACGAATGCCTTGCACCATTCTTTCCCGCTCCTTTCGATTCGCGCTGAAACGTCGTACATGTTCGATACGGGCCGCCGCACCTGCGGGCGCGGCGGCCCGTTCGCCTACGCGCGATCGGGGCGCGCGCGAACGGCCGGGGTGCGGAACACGAGCGCGAGCCCCGCCACGATCGCGCCCATGCCGGCGAGCGCGAGCGGTTCGGGCCGGTTGCCGAGCCAGACCGCGTCCATCAGCGTGGTGAGGACGGGCACGAGATAGAACAGGCTCGTCACGTTGACGAGATCGCCACGTTGCATCAACCGGTAGAACAGCAACTGCGCGATCACCGAGATCACGATGCCGAGCCACAGCAGCGGGACGATGAACGCCCAGCCGACCTCGAGCGAGACCGGCCGGAATGGCAGGATCGCCACGCACAGCGCGAGGCCGATCGCGTTCTGCAGCGGCAGCACGTCGGCAGGCGCCGCGCGCACGTGCTTTTGCAGCAGCGAGCCGGCGGTCAGCGCGACGAGCGCCGTGAGCGCGCAGGCGACGCCCATGATCGGCAGACCCGCACCGCCCACGCCGCGGCACACGACGAGCGCGAGACCGGCGAGCGACAGCCCGAGCCCCGCGACGCGCATCGGTTGCCAGCGCCGCTCGATGATCGCCAGCGTGAGGATCGGTTGCACGCCGAGGATCGTCGCAAGCACGCCCGGCGCGATCCCGCGCTCGAGCGCGAGCAGGTAGAAGATCGAATAGCCGCCCATCATCAGCAGGCCGGTCAGCGCGGCCATGCGCCGCTCGCCGCGCGGCGGCAGCCAGCGTCCGCGCATGATGGCCGGTACGAGCAGCACGAGTGACGCGAGCGCGAATCGTGCGGCGAGAAAGACGAACGCGGATGCGTGACGCAGACCGAGTTCAGCGAAGATCGCGCCGCTGCTCCACAGCAAGACGAAGAGCGACGTCACGCCATGCGCGGCGAGCGCGCGTTTGAACGAAATCATGTGAATCCACCTGTCGAACGGATCGAAACGCCCCAAGTCGCGCACGTGGCAACGCGCCGTGCGCAATGACGCACGAACGGCCGCAAACGGGCGAATGGAAAACGGAAACCGGAAGCCGGCTGGTCAGCCGACGCGTGCCGCCGGCGGGGGCGGCGCGGCGCCGACGAGCGGCGGTGCAACAGGAGGAGGGAGGACGGATGGATGCGCGCACGCCTGCGGCCGCGAGTCGAACTGCGGCCTGGATGTTGCGAGAGCGGACGTGAGCGGTTGCATCTGGTCGAAATGCGCTTGAACGCGAATGAACGACAAAGGTAACGCAAGGCGGCCGCCGGGCGCAACCGCCGTCGGCGGGAGGCCGGCGCCGCGCGTGTGGCCGGTTTCGGCGGACGGTCACATTCGACAGGGTATGATGGGGGTATCCGTCCGTGCAAGCGCACGCGCGGCGCAGTGGTTGATTGGAGACATTCGACGAATTCGCGGCACTTCGCCTGCTTCTTCTTCTTTTCGCGCTTCGATAAACCGTGAACAATGGGATTACGCGCAACACCCCGACGAGGGCGGCGCGGATCGTGCATTTGCCGGCTCGCCAGCGAGCCGGGTTTCAAGTTTCAAGAGTGGGGAACCATCATGCATGTCGGGTCGATTGTCTGCACTACCCATATCGCCGTGCCGAAGGGCGCGCGCGGCATCGTTCAGCGCGTTCTGGGCGACATGGCCATGGTGACCTGGTACGCGGGCGTGCCAGGCGAGTCGAAGGAACTCAACACCGAGCCGTTCTTTCTCGAGGACCTGATCGACACCGGCGAATCCGTGCTGCCGGCCGGCGCCGCGATCCACTGAGCGCGCGTGCCGTATCGGACGCTCGTGTTTCGGCGCGGCTGACGGCACAATGCGGGGCATGAAAGACGTCACTTCCGCCTCCGCAGCTCCCGCCGGCCCGCCGTTCGCCGGCCTCACGCCCGAGTGCGTGCTCGATGCGCTCGACAGCGTGCTGATGCCGGCCGGGCTGCGCACCGACGGGCGCCTGCTCGCCCTCAACAGCTACGAAAACCGCGTCTACCAGGTCGGCATCGAGGACGGCCCGCCCGTCGTCGCGAAGTTCTACCGGCCCGCGCGCTGGTCGGACGAAGCGATTCTGGAAGAACACGCGTTCGTCGCCGAACTCGCCGCGCGCGAGATTCCGGCGGTGCCCGCGCGCGTCGTCGACGGCCGTACGCTGCACGCGTTCGACGGCTTCCGCTTCTCGATCTTCGAGCGGCGCGGCGGCCGCGCGCCCGACCTCGACCGCAGCGACACGCTCGAATGGCTCGGCCGCTTCATCGGCCGGATTCACGCGGTCGGCGCGACGCGGCCGTATGTCGCGCGTCCCGTGCTCGACATCCGCGCGTTCGGCTACGAGCCGCGCGACTACCTGCTCGCGCACGATTTCATTCCCGACGACGTAAGGCCCGCCTACGAGACGGCGGTGACGCTCGCGCTCGAAGGCGTCGAGGCCGCATTCGAGCGCGCGGGCGAGATTCGCCTGCTGCGCACGCACGGCGACTGTCATCCGAGCAACGTGCTGTGGACCGACGCGGGCCCGCATTTCGTCGACTTCGACGACAGCCGGATGGCGCCCGCGGTCCAGGATCTGTGGCTACTGCTGCCCGGCGATCGCGAAGGCGCGTCGCGCGCGCTCGCGGACCTGCTCGCCGGTTATGAGGACTTCTGCGAATTCGAGCCGCGCGAACTGCATCTGGTCGAAGCGCTGCGCACGCTGCGCTTGATCCACTACGCGGCATGGCTCGCACGCCGCTGGGACGATCCGGCGTTTCCGGCCGCGTTCCCGTGGTTCAACACGCATCGATACTGGGAAGCACGCGTGCTCGAGCTGCGCGAGCAGATCGGCGCGATGCAGGAAGGGCCGCTCTGGCCCGTGTGACGGCGCGCGCGGCAACCTCGCCGCGCGGCATTTTCGGGTGGGCCGACGCGCGTTGCTCGCGGCCCGCGCCGCTCAGAACTTCAACATCATCTTGATCACCGCGGCGAAGCGCTTGCCATAGGGCGGTGCGATCAGCCCGCGGGTATTCAGGCGTGCCTGCGTGAGCACGGGCTTCATCTTCGAGAACGTCACGAAGCCGTCGTAGCCGTGATACGCGCCCATCCCGCTCGCGCCGACGCCGCCGAACGGCAAACTGCCGCACGCGATGTGCAGCAACGCATCGTTGACCGTCACGCCGCCGGAGATCGTTTCGCGCATCACGCGGTCGATCGTGCCCCCATCCTCATCGAACAGGTACAGCGCGAGCGGCCGCGGGCGCGCGTTCACGTACGCGATCGCCTCGTCGAGCCGCTCGTACGGCACGAGCGGCAGCAGCGGCCCGAAGATTTCCTCCTGCATCAGCTGCGACGCGGCCGGCACGTGCGTGACCGCGCACGGCACGAAGCGGCGCGACGCGGGGTCGGACGGCGCATCCGACAGCGGATGCAGTTGCGCGCCGGCGGCCTGCGCGTCGGTCGCGAGCTGTTGCAGCCGGGCGTAATGGCGCGGCGACACGATCGTCGTGTAGTCGCCGTTGGCCGACAGGTCCGGATACAGCTTCGCGAAGCGCTCCCGTGCGCGCTCGATGAACGCGGCTTCCATCCCGCGCGGCAGCAGCACGTAGTCGGGCGCGATGCAGGTCTGGCCCGCGTTCAACGTCTTGCCGCCGATGATCGCGTCGACGGCCGCGTCGAAGCGCGCATTCGGCCCGACGATCGCCGGCGACTTGCCGCCGAGCTCGAGCGTGACGGGGGTGAGATTGTCGGCCGCGGCGCGCATCACGTGGCGGCCGACGTGCGTCGAGCCGGTGAACAGCAGGTGATCGAACGGCAGTGCGGTGAACGCGGCGCCGATCTCCGCATCGCCGTTCACGACCGCGACATGGTCGCGCGAGAAGGTCTTCGCGATCAGCTGTTCGAACAGCGCCGACGTGCGCGGCGTTAGTTCGGACATCTTGACGATCGCGCGGTTGCCGGCGGCGAGTGCGCAGATCAGCGGCCCGGCCGCGAGCAGGACCGGATAGTTCCACGGCACGACGATGCCGACCACGCCGAGCGGCTGCGGCAGCACCTTCGCGCGCGCCGGCCGTAGCCACTTGTTCATCGGCTTGCGGATCGGCTTCATCCAGCGCTTGCCGTGCTTGAGCGCGTCGTCGATCTCTTCCTTCGCCATCCAGATTTCCGACAGCAGCACTTCCTGCTTCGCGCGATGCCCGAAGTCGGCGCTGATCGCATCGGCGAGCGCATCCGCGTGATCGATCAGCATCGTGCGCAGCGCGCGCAGGTGCTGCGCGCGGGTGTCCCACTCCGGGTATGGCGCGCGCAGGTAGGCCGCGCGCTGGTCGCGCAGCAGCGACGTCAAGGCATCGACCGACGGCTGCGCTTGCGGGGCCAGTTCGGGCAAATCGTTCTTCATTTCGTCTCCTCCAGTTGGGCGTGGCACGTCGGCCAGCAGTCAGGCCGCACGTACCCGCTCGGCGAGCGTGGCGGGGCGGGGCAGGATGGCGCGCGTCGCCCGGCAGGGTGCCGGATGCGATGCACGGTCGAAAACAGGGTGCAGCGTGCGGCAAGCGTCGCATCCGCGCGACGGTGTTCGTGTCCGAAAACGGGATTGCGCGGTCCGCGCGTACGGCCGGACGCGATGTCCGGCCGGTGTGCGATGGCGCGCGGCGAGTACTTGCCGGCGCACCGAAGCAGGGCAGCGCGGTGCGCGCGGCGACGCGCGCACCGGCAGGTCGTGCCGCGCGTGCGACGAGCCGTCCAAACGGTCGGCGATACGTCGCGTCGTTCGATTTCGACCGGCCGCGCGCACGGTGTTGCACGTCACCGTCCGGGCATCCGTTTGAAATGAAATGCGGGCCGCGCGCGGTGCGTCCGGACAACCCGGTCGGCACGCGGCCTGCAGAGCGTCGCGCTGCATCGTCGTCTCCCCAGTTTCGCGACGGCGCGGCTTCTGGCGGCCGGTGCATCGCGTCGCATCAATCGATACATCTTAAATTTAGTTCACGCGGGCGTTTAGAGGAATCGCTCTTGAATCGGCGTGCCGCGCGCGCGGCGGCCATTCCTACAATGCCCGAACATTACAAGCGGGAGCCGGCCGCGCCGGGCGCCGTTCATGACACGAAGGAGACGTGACATGCAATACGACTACATCATCGTAGGCGGAGGGTCGGGCGGCTCGAGCCTCGCCAGCCGCCTTGCCGACGCATGCCCCGAAGCGACGATCGCGTTGATCGAGGCCGGCTCGCACACGGAGCGCAACCTGCTCGTCAACATGCCGGTGGGAATCGCGGCGCTCGTGCCGTTCAAGCTCGGCACGAACTACGGTTACGAGACGGTGCCGCAGCCGGGCCTCGGCGGCCGCCGCGGATATCAGCCGCGCGGGCGCGGAATGGGCGGCTCGAGCGCGATCAACGCGATGATCTACACGCGCGGCCACCCGGGCGACTACGATGAATGGGCGCAACTCGGCGCGACGGGCTGGGGCTGGCAGGACGTGCTGCCGTATTTCCGCCGCGCGGAAGGCAACGCGCGCGGTGCCGATGCATGGCACGGCGCGGACGGCCCGCTGACGGTGTCCGATCTGCGCTTTCGCAATCCGTTTTCCGAACGATTCATCCAGGCGGCGCACGTGGCCGGCTATCCGCTCAACAACGACTTCAACGGCGCGACGCAGGAAGGCGTCGGCTTCTATCAGGTCACGCATCGCGACGGCTCGCGCTGCAGCGTCGCGCGCGCATACATCTACGGCCGCGAGCGGCCGAACCTGCACGTGATCACCGACGCGACGGTGCTGCGCGTGGGCTTCGACGGCAAGCGCGCGGTCGGGGTCGTGGTGTCGCGCGACGGACGCGTCGAGACGCTCGGTGCACGCGCGGAAGTGATCCTGTCGGCCGGCGCGTTCAATTCGCCGCAGCTGCTGATGTGCTCGGGGATCGGTCCGGCGGAACAGCTGCGCCGGCACGGGATCGCCGTCGTGCAGGACGCGCCGGACGTCGGCACGAACCTGATCGACCATATCGATTTCATCATCAACACGCGCGTGAATTCGTCGGAGCTGGTCGGCGTCTGCCTGCGCGGGATCGCGAAGATGACGCCGGCGCTCGTGCGCTACTTCTCGAGCCGCACCGGGATGATGACGAGCAACGTCGCGGAGGCCGGCGGCTTCATCAAGAGCGACCCCTCGCTCGATCGTCCGGACCTGCAGCTGCATTTCTGCACGGCGCTCGTCGACGACCACAACCGCAAGATGCACTGGGGCTTCGGCTATTCGCTGCACGTGTGCGCGCTGCGCCCGTTCAGCCGCGGCACGGTCGCGCTCGCGAGCGGCGATGCGCGCGACGCACCGCTGATCGATCCGCGCTTCTTCAGCGATACGCGCGATCTCGACCTGCTCGTGCGCGGCGCGCAGGCGATGCGCCGGATCCTGTCGCAGGCGCCGCTCGCGTCGCAGGGCGGGCGCGAGCTGTACACCCGGGCGGACCAGAGCGAAGCCGAGCTGCGCGCGACGATCGTCGAGCATGCCGACACGATCTATCACCCGGTCGGCACCTGCCGGATGGGCTCGGATGCGCGCGCGGTCGTGGATCCGCAACTGCGCGTGCGGGGCGTCGAAGGGCTGCGGGTGGTGGATGCGTCGGTGATGCCGACGCTGATCGGCGGGAACACGAATGCGCCGTCGGTGATGATCGGCGAACGCGCGGCGGACTTCATCGTCGCGACACGCCGGGGCGGTGGCGTGCCGCGCAACGAGGCGGCCGCGGCGGCGCACGGCCGCTGAGCGGCGCGCACCGGCACACGACCGACGCGATGCTCAGGCGAACGTATCGACGAGGCCCGCGCGGCTCACGGTCGCGCCGGCCGCTGCGGATTGCACGGCGTCGACCGGTGCGTCGACGGCTGACGACCCGGCGCGCGCGCGCGGCGACGGCCGGCCGCCGGCGAAGCTTTGCTGCGGGTTCTGCTGCTGCGACGCGAAGCCGCCATCGCTGACGCTCGCGCTGCCCAGGCCGAGCCCGCCCGCTTCCATCGCTTCACGCAGTTTCGGCAGCGCGGCTTCCACCGCGTCGCGCACCTGCGCGTGCTGCGACACGAACAGCGCGTGCGCGTGGTTGTCCGCGACGCGCAGCACGACCTGCAGCGGGCCGAGGTCCGGCGGGTTCAGCGTCAGCTCGGCGCTCTGCTGGTGCGCATTCGACAGGAACACGACTTTCTGGCTCAGCGCATCGGTCCAGTCGGCGGTGCCGACGTGCGGCGCCAGCACGTGTGCGTTGGCCGCGGCGATCGAGCTTGCGGCGGGCGATGCCTGGAGGTTCGCCTGTGCGGCTGCCGCAGCCGTTGCGGCGGCAGCGACCGTCGCGTCGGCGGCCGGGCTGGCGGTTTCCTCGGCGGCCGCGAATGCGTGCTGCGCGGCGGGCTGGGCCGTTGCGCCGGCCTGCAGCGCCGGTGCGGTGGCTTGCGTGGGCGCCTGCTGCGTCGCGAGCGCGCCTTTCGCGTCGGCGAGCGTGCGGTCGAAGGTCGGGACTTTCGGCGTCGGCGGCGTAGCGGCAGCCGAGGCGGACGTCGCCGCCGCGGGTGCTGCCGCCGTCGCAGCCGTGCCCGTCGCGGGCATCGCGATTGCGCCCGCGCCGCCGGTCAGCTTCGCAAGTGCCGCCTGCAGCGTGTCGCGACCCGACACCGGCACGGCAGGCTCGGCGGCCGCATCCTTGCTTGCGTGGTTCGTCAGCGCGGCCGTGGCGTCGGGCTGGCCGGACACGGCCGTCGTTTGCGCGGCGGTGGCAGCGATATCGGCGCCGGCCGGCGCCGCGTCGTTCGCGCGCGTCTGCAGTTGCGCCTGCACGGCGGCTGCCGCGGCGAGCGCGGCAGCGTCCGGGTTGAGCGTCGCGATGGCGTCTTCGGTCGACTGGTCGTCGTCGTGGTCGGCGGACTTCGTGCCGGCGGCGGATGTCGACGACGCCTGTTTCGTCGAGACGTCCGGCTTGCCGGCGATTGCCGCGTCGTGCCGCGTGACGACGCTTTGCTTCAGCGTCTGCGCGAACGGCATGGCGGCAGGGCTGCTTGCGGCATCGTTGCCGGCGGACTTGGCGGAGGCGGACGAACCCGCATCGCGGATCGCCTTGAGTGCGGTGCCGGCGGTGTCGAGCAGCACGCCGAGCAGGGGCAGGGGAGGCATGACGATTCTCTCGTTCGAAAGCGGTGAGCGGTTACGCTGAACGGGCCGCATCGGCCCGCATGCGCAGGATCTTCGCGGCGTGTTCGTCGGCGTCGCGCTGTTCGCGCTTCGCCGTACGCTGCGCTTCCTGCGCGACGCCGCGCGCCTGCAGGATTTCGTATGAACCGACGGTGCGCTTCTTCTGTTGCCAGTTGGGGCGCGCCTCGTCGATGCGGACTTCGGCTGCGGCCAGCACGTTGCGTTGCTGCACGATCGCCGCGTCGAGCGTATCGATGAACGCCTGGAAGTTGCGCCAGTTGCCGGCCGGCATCCCGTGTTGCGCGGACTGCGCGAAGCGCGCGTGATACTCGTCGCGATAGCGCAGCAGCGCATCGAGCTGGTCGGCGGCCGCGGTGCGGTCGCGCTGCGCGGTGCCGAGCTGCTTCGCGGCCGTGTCGAGATCTTCCTGCGCGCGGTCGAGCAGGAGCTGAAGGGGAAAGCCGTGTGCCATCGGGGTCAGCCTCCGTGTACGTCGAACAGCGCATCGAGCGCGCCGAGGCTCGACGCGAACGGCGCGCATTCGCGAAAGCCCTGCTGCAGGAACGATTCGATGCGCGGGTAGAGCGCGATCGCGCGGTCGAGCTGCGCGTCGCGGCCGGGCGCATAGGCGCCGACCGCGATCAGGTCGCGATTGCGCTGGTAGCGCGACAGCATCTGCTTGAACTGCCGCACGCGGTCGAGATGCGTTTCGTCGATCAGCGCGGTCATCGCGCGGCTGATCGACGCCTCGATGTCGATCGCCGGATAGTGGCCGGCTTCGGCGAGCGCGCGCGACAGCACGATATGGCCGTCGAGGATCGCGCGCGCCGAATCGGCGATCGGGTCCTGCTGGTCGTCGCCTTCGGTCAGCACCGTGTAGAACGCGGTGATCGAGCCGCCGCCTTCGGGCCCGTTGCCGGTGCGCTCGACGAGCGCGGGCAGCTTCGCGAACACCGACGGCGGATAGCCCTTGGTCGCGGGCGGCTCGCCGATCGCAAGCGCGATCTCGCGCTGCGCCATCGCGTAACGCGTCAGCGAATCCATCAGCAGCAGCACGTGCTTGCCCTGGTCGCGGAAATACTCGGCGAGCGACGTCGCGTAGGCCGCGCCCTGCATCCGCAGCAGCGGCGACACGTCGGCCGGCGCGGCGACGACGACCGAGCGCGCGAGCCCGTCCTCGCCGAGGATCTGTTCGATGAACTCCTTCACTTCGCGGCCGCGTTCGCCGATCAGCCCGATCACGATCACTTCCGCGCTGGTGTAGCGCGCCATCGTGCCGAGCAGCACCGACTTGCCGACGCCGGAACCCGCGAACAGGCCCATCCGCTGCCCGCGGCCGACGGTGAGCAGCCCGTTGATCGCGCGCACGCCGACGTCGAGCACGTGATGGATCGGCTCGCGATCGAGCGGGTTGATCGACGGCGCCGACAGCGGTGCGTCGACCTTCGACGCGAGGGGGCCGAGGCCGTCGAGCGGGCGGCCCGACGCGTCGACCACGCGCCCGAGCATTTCCCAGCCGACCGGCAGCCGCTTTGCACCGGCGAGCGGATCGGCGACGGGCGCGCTTTCCCGCGGCCACACACGCGCACCGGGCAAGACGCCTGCGACGTCGGTGGTCGGCATCAGGAACAGGCGATCGCCGGCGAAGCCGACGACTTCCGCTTCCGCGTGCGGCAGCGTGCTGCCGGGCGGCAATTCGATCGTGCATTCGGCGCCGACCGACAGGCGCAGCCCGATCGCCTCGAGCACGAGGCCCGCGGCGCGCGTGAGGCGCCCGCACGGGCGCAGCGGCAGCGCGCGGTGACTGCGGGCCGCGAGCCCGTTCAGGTGCGTGCGCCAGTGCGCGAGGTGCGGATTGTGCGGCGCGCGCGGCGCATCGCCGGCGGTATCCGTCGCGTGCGCGTGCGTGCCGTGCGCGGCGCCATGCGACGCTTCGAGGTCGAACGACGCATCGGGGCCGAACGACGCGAGTGCGAGCTCGCGCTCGAGCGGTGTCATCCCGTCGTACAGCACCGATTCGGGCGTGGGCGTCACCATGCGCTCACCTTGCCGATCGCGGCGGCGACGCGCTGCCAGCGGGTGGGCAGCGTCGCGTCGACCTCGCCGGTCGCGGCGTGCGCGCGGCAGCCGCCGCGCTCGATCGACGCGTCGGTGCGTACGTTCCAGCCGAGCGTATCGAGATCGTCCTGCAGATAGGCTTCGACGACGGGCAGGTCGGCCGGATTCACCACGAGATGCGGCGCGCCGGACAACGCCGGCTCGGCGGCGAGCACGTCGCGCACGGCCGCGACGAGCGCGGCCGGATCGTGCTTCACGTGCTGGCGCACGACCTGCTGCGCGATGTCGAGCGCGAGCTGCGCGAGCTCGGACGCGAGATCGTGCTCGACGCCCGACACGGCCTCGCGAAACGACGCGGCCAGCGCCGCAAGCTGCGCGGCCTGTTCGCGTGCTTCGGCCTGGCCGGCCTCGAAGCCTTGTTCGCGCCCCTGATCGAACCCGGCCTGGTAACCCAGTGCCTGGCCTTCGACGTGGCCGGCCGCATGGCCTTCGGCATGCGCGGCGTCGCGCACGCGCTGCAGCTCCTCGGCGAGCGCGGCGGCCGCCGCTGCTGCATCGTCGGGCGGCGGCGGGGGCGGCGGCGGATCGAACGACGCCATCTCCCACCGCTGGTACGCGGTGAGGGTGCCGGCGTGCTCGCGCGCGGAATCAGACATACGCGTCTTCCGCCTTGCCGCCGATCACGATCTGACCGCTCTCGGCGAGGTTGCGCACGATCTGCAGGATGCGGCGCTGCTGCGTCTCGACCTCGGACACGCGCACCGGGCCGCGCGCGTCGAGATCCTCGGCGAGCAGTTCGGCCGCGCGTTGCGACATGTTCGCGAGGAATTTCTGGCGCAGCGCGGGCGGCGCGCCCTTCAGCGCGATGATCAGCGTTTCCGACTCGACTTCCTTCAGCACCATCTGGATCGCGCGATCCTCGAGGTCGAGCAGGTTCTCGAACACGAACATCTGGTCGACGATCTTCTGCGCGAGGTCGGCGTCGTACTGGCGCACGCTTTCGAGCACGCCTTCCTCGTGATTGCTCGTCATGAAGTTCAGGATCTCGGCCGCGGTGCGGATGCCGCCCATCGGGCTGCGCTTCAGGTTGTCGCTGCCGGACAGCAGGCCGGTCAGCACGTCGTCGAGCTCGCGCAGCGCGGCCGGCTGGATGCCGTCGAGCGTCGCGATCCGCAGCAGCACGTCGTTGCGCAGCCGCTCGGTGAAGCACGACGCGATCTCCGACGCCTGGTCGCGGTCGAGGTGCACGAGGATCGTCGCGATGATCTGCGGATGCTCGTTCTTGATCAGTTCGGCCACCGCGCCCGAGTCCATCCACTTCAGGCCCTCGATGCCGCTCGTGTCGCTGCCCTGCAGGATCCGGTCGATCAGCACGCCGGCCTTGTCCTCGCCGAGCGCCTTGGTCAGCACCGAGCGGATGTACTCGCTCGAATCGAGCGACAGCGCGGTGTGCTGCTCGGCTTCCTTCGCGAACTCGTGCAGCACCTCCTCGACCTGCTCGCGCGTGACGTTCTTCAGCGCGGCCATCGCGGCGCCGATCTTCTGCACCTCGCGCGGCGCGAGGAACTTGAATACTTCAGCGGCCTCTTCCTCGCCGATCGACATCAGCAGCAGCGCGCTCTTGGTCAGGCCTTCAGCGTTCATCGGACACCCAGTTCTTCACGACGGTGGCGACGATCTTCGGATCCTGGCGGGCGATCGTGCGCGCGTAGTCGAGGTTGCGTTCGTAGCGGTTCTTTTCGTTCTCGAAGCCGAGCAGCAGCGGATCGGGCTCGTCCGCCTGTTCCAGGGCGGGCAGGCCGTCGAGCGCGACCGGATCCTCCGGCGCCGCGAGTGCCGGTGCGGCCGGCTCGGGCGGCGGGAACGCGCGGCGCATCGCCGGGCGCACGAACATGAAATAGAGCGCCGCCGCGGCCGCCGCGATGCCGAGCCACTTCGCGGCTTCCTTCGCCATCGCGATCATGTCAGGCTGGCGCCACCACGGCAGGTCGGCGTACGGGTCAGTGGCGGTCGAGAACGCGCTGTTCACGACGTTGACCGAGTCGCCGCGCTTCTCGTCGTAGCCCATCGCGTCCTTCACGAGCTGCTCGATCTGCGCGAGCTTCGCGGGCGGCAGCGGCTGCATCGTCACGTGGCCCTTCGCGTCGGCGACCGGCTGGTAGTTGACCACGACGGCGACCGACAACCGCTTCACGTTGCCCATCGGCTGCTCCACGTGGCGGATCGTCTTGTCGAGCTCGTAGTTGGTCGTCTGGTCCTTGCGGTCGCTGACGGGTGTCGACTGCGGCCCGTTCTGGCCGTTGCCGGCGACGATCGGCGCGGAGGCCGGCTGCGGCGGCGTGTTCGACAGCGCGCCTGGCACGCCCGATGCGCCGCCCTGCGCGAGTTCGGTCGCGCTGCTGGTCTGCTGGCTGCGGATCGCGGCCTGTTGCGGCGCGCCGTTCGGGCCGTAGCTTTCCGAGGTCTGCTCGAGCTTCGAGAAATCGATGTCCGCGCTGACCTGCGAGCGCGCGTTGCCGGTGCCGAAGATCGGCGCGAGGATCGCGTCGATGCGCTTTTGCGTGTTGTGCTCGACCTGCTGCACGTACTTGAGCTGGCTCGCGTCGAGGCCGGTGGCCGACGCGGTCTGCGTCAGCAGGTTGCCGTCCTGGTCGACGATCGTCACGTTCTTGGCCGGCATGTCGGGCACGCCGGACGACACCATCCGCGTGACCGCCTGCACCTGGCCCTCGTCGAGCACGCGGCCCGGGTAGAGATCGACGAACACCGATGCGCTCGGCGCTTCCTTGTCGCGCACGAACACCGACGGCTTCGGGATCGCCAGATGCACGCGCGCCGTCTTCACGGCGTTGATCGACTCGATCGTGCGTTGCAGCTCGCCTTCGAGCGCGCGCTGGTAGTTCACCTGCTCGGCGAACTGGCTGATGCCGAATTTCTGGCTGTCCATCAGCTCGAAGCCGACCGAGCCGCCCTTGGGCAGGCCCATCGCGGCGAGCTTCAGGCGCGTTTCGTGTACCTGGTTCGACGGCACGAGGATCGCGCCGCCGGCGTCGGCGAACTTGTAGGGAACGTTTGCCTGCTGGAGCGCGGTGATGATCGCGCCGCCGTCGCGGTCCGACAGGTTGCTGTACAGCACGCGATAGTCGGGCGCGCGGCTCCACAGCACGAGCGCGGTGATCGCGGCGATGGCGAGCGCGACGGCGATCACGAACGGCAGTTTCGGGTTGCCCTTCATCCGCGTGATGCCGGGGATGCGTTCCGCGAAGCCGCCGAACCCGAAGTCCGCGCCGGCGCCGCCTGCTCCCGGCAACGCGGCGGCCGCGGTGGCGCCTGGCACCGGGCTGGCGAGGCCCGTGCGGGCGTCGGGGTTGATCAGCGAGTTGGCCTGCGAATCCATGCGTGGAATTTCTCCGGAGCGGGACGACTGAGCCGCTCGGACGAGCGGACGGACAATGACACGATGCGATTATCGGGACCGGGGCCCGACTCCGATCGACTGAAAAGAGCGGGGTTTCCCCCGTACTTTCGCGGCTTTGGCGCGCGCCGCGCTGCTATCCTTTTTCGCGATCCGGCATGGTGCGCGTCGTGCGGCGCCCGTCGGAGCGCCCGGTGCGTCCGGGTCTCTACTCTCATATGTCTGGGGACAGCATGGCTGCCAACGTCAGCGGAATCGGTTCGGTGTTGCAACAGATGCAGGCGATGGCCGCGCAGGCGAGCGGCGGCGTCGCGAGCCCGACGGCGGCGCTCGCCGGTTCGGGCGCGGCGACGGCCGGCACGTTCGCGAGCACGATGAAGGCGTCGCTGGACAAGATCAGCGGCGACCAGAAGCACGCGCTCGGCGAGGCGCAGGCGTTCGAAGTCGGCGCGGCGAACGTGTCGCTGAACGACGTGATGGTCGACATGCAGAAGGCCAACATCGGTTTCCAGTTCGGGCTCCAGGTCCGCAACAAGCTCGTGAGCGCCTACAACGACATCATGCAGATGTCCGTGTGACGGGCCCGGCAACCCGGGACGGCCAGCCGGCGATGGACATCCGCGGGCGGCCGACCGGCGACGCGCCCGGTGAGCGGCCTGCCGGTCCGGCCGGCGGCCCGTGCGCCTAAAGCTTTTCAATTCCCTTCCGATAACTCTGGAAGAAGGCCGCGTCATGCATTGCAGGGAGGCGGCCACCGCATAGCCAACGCAACACAAGGAGAAGCGCATGTTTTCCCCAGGACACGCTGGAGCCAGTGCATACGCGCGTGTCGGCGTCGAGACGGGGGTGATGGGCGCCTCCCCGCACCGGCTGATCGCGATGCTGTACCAGGGCGCGCGTCAAGCCATCGCGCTCGCGCGCATGCATCTGCAGCAGGGCAACGTGCCCGCACGCGGCGAAGCGATCGGCAAGGCGATCGGGATCGTCGAGAGCGGCCTGCAGGCATCGCTGAACCGCGACGCGGGGGGGCAGATCGCCGGGCGCCTCGACGCGCTGTACACGTATATCGGCAGGCGCCTGCTGGAAGCCAACATGCACGCGAGCGACGCGATGCTGGTCGAGGTCGACGGGTTGCTCGCGACGCTCGAGGAAGCGTGGACGGGCATCGCTCCGGAAGTCGCGCGCATGGCCGCGCAACAGGCGGCGGGCGCGGCACGATGAATCTCAAGGCCGAATACTTCGCTCGCTACGAGGCGCTCGCGGCCGTTTCGGGCCGCATGCTGTCCGCGGCGCGCGGCGCGGAGTGGAGCGCGCTGCCGGAGTTGCAGGCCGAATTCCTGCGTCTCGTCGATGGGCTGAAGGAGGCCGATCCGGGCGTCGCGCTCGACCAGGCCGACCTCGGTCGCAAGCTCGGGCTGATCCGCCGCATCCTCGCCGACGACGCCGCGATCCGCGATCTCGCGAGCCCGGAAGTCGCCCGGCTGTCCGCGCTGTTCGAGGCGCGGCGCTCGACCCAGGTATTGACCGATCTCTACCGCGCTCGCGGGTAGTGCCCGTTTGCCGGGGCGGCGGTTCCCGCCTGCCCGGCTTCCCAACGATGTGGCTGAGGTGAGCAGGCTCCGATCATGACCGGTATCGACTCCGTTGCGGCCGCCCTGCTGGCGAGTCGCCTCGACAGCCTGCTGACCGGCTCCGTGACGGCGCCCGCTGGCGGCGGCGCGACCGCGCAGGTCGGCACGCCGGGCGCCGGCGCGTCGTCGCCGTCTTCGACAGGGGCTCCGCCGGCGGCACCACCGGCATCCGCGCAGACCGCGCTGTCCGAGGTCGCGCTCGTGCTCGACGCGATCTCGCGCTCGGGCGGCATCGCGACGCCCGTGATCGCCGGGCGCACGCCGCTGCTGGCCGATCCAGCCGTGTTGCTGAGCACGGCGGCGGCCGTGCCGCCGGACGGGCAGCCGGCCGCCGCTTCGGCTGCGTCCGCCGCCACGCCTTCCACTGCAACGCCTGCGCCTGATGTCGCGGCCGCGCGCGATGCGGCGGCCGCGCCGCCCGTCGCGGCGCTGCGTGCGGCGCTCGCGCAGGCCGTGAGCGAAAGCGGCCTCTTTTACGAATCCCATCTCGCGCAGTGGCTGGCCGGCCAGCGCCCGCTCGCCGCGCTGATGCGCGAACCGCAGGCGCGGCTCACGACCGCGCCGGTGCAGCCCGCCCCGGATGCCGCGCAGCACGACGCACCCGACATGCTCGACGAACTGCTCGCGCAGCGCCTGCCGTTACCGACGACGGCGCGAACGGCCACGCAGCCGGGCACGCCCGCGTCCGGCGGTGCGGTGCCGCGCGAGCTTGCACAGAACGCGGCTGCCGCCGCTCGGCAAGGTGCGGCGTCGGTCACGGCCGCGACGACCGACCCGCTCGGCGACCGCCCCGACACGCGCTGGACGCCCGCGCGCGCCGAACTGGGCGCCGCGTCGGCCGATCCGCAGGCGCAGGCACCGGCTCCCGTACATCCGGCCGCCGTGCCGATCGTCCGGCAGCAGCTCGATGCGCTCGCGACCGACCAGTTCCGCTGGGCGGGCGAGGCGTGGCCCGGGGCGCGCCTCGACTTGACGATCGAGCCCGACGATCCGGGTGGCCACGCGTCGCGCGGCGGCGACGATGCAGGAAGCGGGATCGCATGGCGCACGCGGCTGACGCTCACGTTACCGTCGCTCGGCACGGTCGACGCGGAGCTGGTGCTCAATGGCGCGCAACTCGTCGCGCGACTGCGCGCGAATTCGGCCGGCGCCGACCGGCTCACGCGGAACGAGGCCGCGCTGCGGCAGCGGTTCGAGGGATCGGGGCTGCAGCTCGGCGGACTGTCGATCCGTGCGGTCGGCGATGAACCGGACGGCTTCGACCCGCTCGTCGCGCAGGCGGCCGCCGCCGCGTATGCGCGCAGCGCGGCGGGCGGCACGCCGGGCGCCGACGACGAGGTGCCGCGATGAGCATGGCGTCCCGCAAGCGCGCGACCGCGCTCGTCTACGATCCAAAGGGGGGCGATACCGCGCCGCGCGTGGTTGCGAAGGGGTACGGCCTGCTCGCCGAGATGATCGTCGCTCGGGCGCGGGATGCCGGGCTGTACGTGCACACCGCGCCGGAGATGGTGTCGCTGCTGATGCAGGTCGATCTCGACGACCGGATTCCGCCGCAGCTTTACCAGGCCGTCGCGGATTTGCTGGCATGGCTGTACGCGCTCGATCGGACCGAGCCCGGGCCGGGCGACGTCGCCCCGCACTTTCCGCTACCGCCGCTGCGCCGCTGAGCGTTCGCCGGCCCGTTTTCCTTGCGAGACGCTGTCACAGTCTTTCACAATCATTTCTCCGGCATTTCCTTCTATTGACATGGATTGGCGTGCAATCCGCGCGCTTCGTCGGTTATCGCCTGATTTTCTTGTCGGCCGACGTTCGCCGTGGGATTGAGCGGCCGCGCCGTTTGTGTAATGATATCCATTCTCATTTTCATGTTATCCGGGCGGCGCGCGTTTTTCGTGCGCTGCCCGTTGCTTTGAACGAATGGATACTCTCGCGTGAACGCGCCCGAAACGATCGCCCCGCCGCAGGCGGGCAGGCCCCCAGCGGGCGTCACCGTGCTGCATCCGGCTGCACGGCCCCTGAGCGACGCCGAACTGGCGACGCGCCGCCAGCGCTCGCGCCGCGCGACCTTCATCAAATGGCTGCGCAAGGTGCATGGCTGGGTCGGGCTCTGGGGCGCGGTGCTCGGGCTGCTGTTCGGCGTGACGGGCGTGCTGCTCAACCACCGTGCGCCACCGCTGAAGATCCCGACCGGCGAACCGCAGGTCGAGCAGATGCAGATCGCGTTGCCGGATCCGACGCCGAAGTCGCCGGCCGCGATGACGAAGTGGCTGCAGCACGAACTGCACTTCGACGGCCGGCCGGGCCGCGTGCGCAAGGAGCCTGCGCAGCAGGTCGCTTGGGGCGACAAGCGCGTGATGCAGCCGGAGCACTGGCAGATGGGCCTGTTCGGTCCGCACCAGAGCCTGCAGGCCGAATATTGGGTCGGCAATGGCTACGTATCGGTGAAGCGCACCGGCAATACGTTCCTGACCACGCTGAACAACCTGCATCGCGGCGTCGGCATGAATCTCGGCTGGGTGCTGCTGATGGACACGATCGCCGGTTCGCTGATCCTGTTGTCGCTGACGGGCGTGCTGCTGTGGACGGAGCTGAACAAGCGCCGCATGGTCGGCGTCGTGCTGGTGGCAGGCTCCGTCGCCGCGGCGCTCGCCGCGGGTCTCGCCTGACTTGATCATCGACGTGCGCCGGTTGTCCGCCGGCGCATGACGGCCTCCGGCACGGGGCAACCAGCTTCAGAGGCCGCAGGTCGCGCCGCTGTTCGCCGCGATCTCGCGGGCGGCCTTCGCGCCCTCGACCTGCAAGATCGTCGGCAGGGACACGTTGTTCTTCGCGGCCGTGATCTCGGCGAGGATCGAGATTGCGATTTCCGGCGGCGTGCGGCTGCCGATGTAGATGCCCGCCGGCCCGTGCAGCCGCGCCAGTTCCGCCTCGCTCAGGTCGAATTCGAGCAGCCGCTCGCGCCGGGCGGCGTTGTTGCGCCGCGAGCCGAGCGCGCCCACGTAGAACGCGGGCGTCTTCAGTGCCTCCATCAGCGCGAGATCGTCGAGCTTCGGGTCGTGCGTGAGCGCGATCACGGCCGAACGCGCGTCGAGTTTCATGTCGAGCACCGTGTCGTCGGGCATCGTGTGTACGACGCGCGTGCCCGTCACGTCCCACGCATCCGTGTACTCCTCGCGCGGATCGCAGACCGTCACCTGATAATCGAGCCCGACCGCGATCTGGCACAGATAGCGCGACAACTGCCCCGCGCCGATCACGAGCATCCGGTAGCGCGGCCCGTGTATCGTCACGAGCCGGTCGCCGTCGAACGCGAGCCCGTCGGTCGCCTGCGCGGGCGACAGCGACGCGCGGCCGGTCGCGAGCGTCATCGTGCGCGTGACGAGGCGGCCGGCCTCGACTTCCGCGCACAGCGCGGCGATCCCGCTGTCGGGCGTGAGCGGCTCCAGCACGAGCTGGATCGTGCCGCCGCAGGGCAGCCCGAAGCGGTGTGCTTCCTCGGCCGTCACGCCGTACTTGACGGCTTCCGGGCGTGCATCCGCCGCGATCCCGCTCGCATGCACGCGTGCGATCAGGTCGTCCTCGATGCAGCCGCCTGACACGGAGCCGACCACGAGGCCGTCCTCGCGCACCGCGAGCATCGCGCCCTCGGGGCGGGGTGACGAGCCCCACGTCTTCACGACCGTCACGAGCAGCACGCGGCGCCCTTCGTCGAGCCAGCGCGCGCTGGATTTCAGTACATCGAGATCGACGCTTTCCATCATTCCGTTCCTGTTGCCGGACGGCCCGCCGGGCCGGGCCATCGTTCGATGGCCGGATTATGAACCGCCCGGCGCGCGCGTGCTGGCAGCGCGCAAATCGTGCAGGCAAATCCGGACGATCGGGCAAGAAATCGCGACGATCGGGCAGCGATCGGGTGCGATCGGGTGCGGGCGGGGCGCGGCGGCGCGTGTGGTGCGTGTGGTGCGCCACGCTCAAGGGGCGCCGATGGCCGGGCGGGTTCGGGCGGGGAGGGGGCGCCCACGGGGCCGGTGACGGCCCGGCGTGGCGTCGTGCCGCTGCGCGCGGCGTGCGCGCGCAGCGACGGCGGTCAATGCGCGTCGTGCTGACCGTGCGCGAGCTTCGAGTGGTGCCGCGAATACAGGAAGTAGATCACGAGGCCGATGACGAGCCAGATGCCGAACGCGGCCCACGTGACGGGTTGCAGGTTCAGCATCAGGAACAGGCACGCGCCGACCGCGAGGATCGGCACCACCGGCACGCCCGGGCAGCGGAATGCGCGCGGCAGTTCCGGGTGCGTGCGGCGCAGCACCAGCACCGCGATCGACACCATCGAGAACGCGGCGAGCGTGCCGATGTTGATCAGCTCGGCGAGCACGTTGAGCGGCACGAGCGCGGCGATCAGCCCGAAGAACAGGCCGACGAGCCAGGTCGTCAGGAACGGCGTCGCGTAGCGCGGATGCACGCGCGACAGCGCCGCCGGCAGCAGCCCGTCGCGCGACATCGCGAAGATGATGCGCGTCTGGCCGTAGCTCATCACGAGGATCACGGTCAGCATGCCGAGCACCGCGCCGAGATCGATGAAGCCCGCGACCCACTTCTCGCCGGCGATCTGCAGCGCATACGAGATCGGGTGCGACACGTTCGCGTACTGCGCCGACGGCACGATGCCGGTCGCGACCGCCGCGACCGTCACGTACAGCACCGCGCACACCGCGAGCGACGCGATGATGCCGATCGGCAGGTCGCGTTTCGGATTCTTCACTTCCTCGGCCGCCGACGACACCGCGTCGAAGCCGATGAACGCGAAGAACATCACGGCCGCCGCGCCGAACACGCCGTTCCAGCCGTGCGGCATGAACGGTTTCCAGTTCGCGGGCGTGACGTGGAAGACGCCGACCGCGATCACGAGCAGCACGACCGACACCTTGATGAACACCATGATGTTGTTGATGCGGGTCGACTCGCGGATGCCGATCGACAGCAGCGTCGTGATCACCACCATCACGAGGAACGCCGGCAGGTTGAACCACGTGACGACGCCCGGAATCGCGCCGGGCGCGGCCGTCAGCACGGTCGGCAGCGTGAGCCCGAAGCCCTGCAGCAGCGACTGCAGGTAGCCCGACCAGCCGACCGACACGGCCGACGCCGCGAGGCCGTATTCGAGCATCAGGTCCCAGCCGATGATCCAGGCGACGAGCTCGCCGAGCGTCGCGTACGAGTACGTGTAGATCGAGCCCGCGACCGGAATCGTCGACGCGAATTCGGCATACGACAGCGCCGCGAGGCCGCACGCGATCGCGGCGATCACGAACGACAGCATCAGCGCGGGGCCGGCCTGCACGGCGCCCGTGCCGGTCAGCACGAAGATGCCGGTGCCGATGATCGCGCCGATGCCGAGGAAGGTGAGGTCGATTGCGCCGAGCGCTTTCTTGAGTCCGGCGCCGTGTGCGCCGGCGATCATGCGATCGACGTTTTTCTTGCGGAAGAGGGACATTGCGGATGAGTCTCCAGCGCGCGCGAGCGCGGCGGCGCCGAGTGAGTGAAAACCCGTAATTTTAGCCGATTTGGCGTGGAAGACCCGCTGCGGCGCAGCGGCGCGCTCGGGAATCGTCCGATAAAACAAGCGCTTGTGTGCGTCGTTCGGCGCACCGGGCCCGGCGCGGAGCCGGCCGGCGCGGCGAGGACGATGAATCAGGCGCCCGACGCGGGCGCCATGTCGACGAGCCGGTTGCTCATCACGTAGAACGTCAGTTCCGCGTTGTTCGACAGCCGCATCTTCTCGAGCAGCCGCGACCGGTACACGCTGACCGTCTTCACCGACAGCGACAGCGTGTTCGCGATGTCGGTGAGGCGCTTGCCCGACGCCAGCATGCAGAGCGTCTGGTATTCGCGGTCGGACAGCTTCTCGTGCGGCAGCGGTTCGTTCTCGAACGACACGTATTCGGCAAGCGCCTCGGCCATCGCCGGGCTCACGTACTTGCGGCCGGCCGCGACCTGCTGGATCGCGCCGATCATCTGCGCGGCATTCACCGTCTTCGACAGGTAGCCTGCCGCGCCGGCCTTCAGCGCGCGCACCGCGTACTGGTCCTCGCGATACATCGAGAACATCAGCACCGGCGCGCCCGGCAGCTTGCGCTTGATGCGCTTGAGCACCTCGATGCCGTTCGTGTCCGGCAAGGAGATGTCGAGCAGGATCACGTCGAAGGCCTGGCGGTCGACGGCGGCCACCGCATCGCTGCCGGTCTCGGCTTCGGTCACGTTACGCGCGATGCCGCGGTCGATCAGCAGATGGCGGATCCCTTGCCGGACGATCGCGTGATCGTCCACGAGCAGGATGTTCAGGCTCATGAGGGCCTCACGAAAGCGATGCGCGGCGCGCGGCCGCCGGCTCCGCGAACAGCGAGTCCCACGCGAAGCGCGCGGTGACGCGCGTGCCGCGGCCCGCTTCCGGTGCGCTCGCGTCGAAGCTGCCGCCGAACGCCTCGCAGCGTGCGCGCATTCCGGCGAGACCGTAGCCGGTGCGCCGGCTACGTGCAAGACCGGTCCCATCGTCGGTGACGATCAGGGACATATGCGAGTCGTCGGTGTCGATCTGCACGTCGACGGATGTCGCGCGCGCATGCTTCGCGACGTTCGACAGCGCTTCCTGCGCGACGCGGAAGATGGCGAGCGCGCCGGCGCCGCCGAGTTGCGTGAGTCGCGCGTCGGCCGCGCAGACGAAGCTCGTGCGCAGGCCGGTGCGGGCCGTGTGGCTGTCGACCCACGTCGACAGGGCGCCGACGACGCCGCCGTCGAGTGCCGGCGTGTCGCGCTCGTCGATCAGCTGGCGGTTGGCGTCGGTGGCGGAGTCGAGCGCCTTCTGCGCCAGCTCGAGCGCGCGCAGGCAGCCGTCCGGCGCATCGGCCGGCAGCCACGTTTGAACGTTTGCCAGCGCGAAACGCGCGGCGGTGAGTTCGGCGCCGAGTCCGTCATGCAGCTCGCCGGCGAGATGGCGGCGGGCCGCCTCGTCGGCAATCATCAGCTGGAGGGACAGCGCCGCGATCCGGGCGGCGGACGTGTCGTGTTCGGGCAGGGCTTCGGCCACGGGCGCGGGCGCGGCTGCGTCGCAGTCGAGCGGCTGCGACGGGAACGGGGCGTGAGCGCCCGTGGGCGCATTGAGCGACGTAACCATGACTCTCCCTGCTATCAGAAAGCGGTTCGGACACCGGCTGGCTGCCTGGATCGGCTACCGTTTCGATGACGGCAGCCGCCAGAGAATCGCCCCGTACCGAGGTAACAAAAGTTACATCTTGTAACGTTTGAGTCCGACCCTCCAATGGTCGCCGAATCGGCGACCGCGCGGGGCGAATAATATCTCAAAAATTTGGAAAACGTCATGCCAGGCGGACATTTAAGGGTAAATGTGAATAATCCGAGTGAAGCTGTTGTAGGAAAAACACTGACACGGAAGCACCTGGATGGTGCGTATCAAAATGTAACGATTTGCCATGGAATGATCGCGGTTTGTTACGAATTCGCCAAGTAGGGGCGAAAAAAAACCGGAGCTATTGCTCCGGTTCTTGATGCTGCACAAATTCGGGGATCGATCAGTCCACGAATGCGCGTTCGATCACGTAGTGACCCGGCGCGCTGTTCTTGCCTTCGACCAGGCCGGCCTGCTTCAGCAGGTCCGTCGTGTCCTTCAGCATCGCGGTGCTGCCGCACAGCATCACGCGGTCGTTTTCCGGCGAGAACGCCGGCACGCCGAGGTCCGTGAACAGCTTGCCCGTCGCGATCAGGTCGGTGATCCGGCCCTCGTTGTCGAACGCCTCGCGCGTGACCGTCGGGTAGTAGACGAGCTTTTCCTTGATGATGTCGCCGAGGTACTCGTGGCCCGGCAGGTCGTGCTTGATGTAGTCCATGTACGCCAGCTCGCCCTTCAGGCGGCAGGTGTGCGTCAGGATGACCTTGTCGAAGCGTTCGTAGATGTCCGGGTCGCGGATGATCGACATGAATGGGGCGAGGCCCGTGCCGGTCGACAGCATCCACAGCGTCTTGCCGGGCAGCAGGTTGTCGGCGACGAGCGTGCCGGTCGGCTTCTTGCCGATCAGCACCGAGTCGCCCACCTTCAGGTGCTGCAGGCGCGACGTCAGCGGGCCGTTCTGGACCTTGATGCTGAAGAATTCGAGGTGCTCTTCGTAGTTCGGGCTGACGATCGAGTAGGCACGCGCGAGCGGCTTGCCGTCGACCTCGAGGCCGACCATCGTGAATTCGCCGTTGTTGAAGCGCAGGCTCGGCTCACGGGTGCAGGTGAAGCTGAAAAGCGTGTCGGTCCAGTGATGGACGGATTGGACGGTGGCGGTGTCGTATTTGCTCATGGCTTTGAAAACGGACGCGCGTAGCGGACGCGTGTAACGGGCCCAAAAACGGGCAAAAAACCGAGTGCGTCGGCCCGATCGCGGATCGGCCGGCCGGCGCGTCGGACACGCGCCTTCTCGATGACAGACGATTGAGGAACTGGTTATTTTACCCTGCTTGGGGCAGATGCGGGCTTGACCCGCGCGGCTGCGCGGATTTGGCGCAACGAAATCTTGCAACCGGCTTTCAGCGATCGGCCGCGAGCTTCGCGCCCAGGCCGACGAGCGCGGTGCCGCACAGCGCGTCGAGTGGACGCCGCGCGCGGCGATAGCCGCGCTTCGCGCGCGGGCTCGCGAACAGGAACGCGACGCACGAATACTCATGGCGGGCGCGGCGGCGGGCCGGCAAATCGCTACTCTGGCGCGCAGCCCTGCTGCCGCGCTACCGCGTCACTGCGGATCGAGGCGCAGCCGCGCGATATACGGCAGGTGGTCCGACAGCCACGCGGTTTCGCCGGACGGCGCCTGCCATTCGAGCGGCGTCAGCCCGCGCACGAACATCTTGTCGAGCGCGAGCGCCGGGGAGAACGCGGGGAACGTTCGGCCCGACTGGCCGAGCAGCGTCGCGACCTCGGACAGCCCGATCTCGCCGAACAGCGCGACCGAATCGTTGCGCCAGTCGTTGAAGTCGCCGGCGAGCACGAGCGGGTCGTCGCCCGCGTTGCGCACGATCCAGTGCGCGATCCAGTGCATCTGGCGCAGCCGCGCCGCGCGCGTGAGCGCGAGGTGCGCGCACAGCAGCGTGACGGGCCGTGCGCCCGCGAGCGTCGCGCGCGCGACCAGCAGCCCGCGCCGCTCGAAGCGGTGCGCGGAGATGTCCCAGCGGCCGCCGAGGTCGAGCGGATGCGGCGACAGGATCGCGTTGCCGTGCCGCCACGACGGCTTGAACACGTTCGGTCCGAGCGCGATCTGCCAGTCGAGCGCCTGCGCGATCTCGGTGGCCTGGCAGTGCCACACGTCGTCGACCGTGTCGTCCATCGGCGCGCCGAAGCCGGGGGCGAGCATCGGGCGCGGCATGCGGCGCGCCATCGCCTCCTGCAGGAAATACACGTCCGCGTGCGTCGACTGCATCCAGTTGCGCATCGCGTTCCATGCGGTGAAGCCGAGCGGCGAGCGGCCCTTGTGCAGGTTCCAGCTGACCGCGGTGATTTCGTCGGGCGCGGCGTGCGGCTCGGCGAACGGCAAGGACAGGGCGTCGGCGGACATGGCGCTCAGTCCTTCGTGACGTGCGCGCGCACGCGGTAGACGAGATGCGGGTGCTGCTCGACGAGCGTCCAGTCGGTCCATGCGTCGCCGCCGACCGACAGGCCCGGATGGCTCGCGACGATCTGCCGCGGCGACGCGGGCAGGCACGGATCGCTGCGCGTCGCGTTTTCGTCGTCGAGGGTTTCCTGCACGTCGAGCGCGAGCGACACCGTGTGCGCTGCGTCGTCGACGGTGAGCGGCGCGACCGTCACCGAGCGCGAGCGCTCGGTCGGCACGACGCGCGCGGCATTGCCGCAGCCGACGGGCACGGCGGACGGATAGCGATGGGTGTCGGTACGGGTTTGACCCACGGTGGTGCGTTGCTGGAACGTGTCGATCGTCTGACCGTCGCGCACCACCTGGATCTCCCACGCGACGACGGCCGGTGCGGGGCTCTGCGCATGGGCCGCGAGCGCGGCGCTCGCGAGCAGGACGGCCAGGCCGTGTTTCAGCATGAAACTTCTCCGGAAACGCGGGGTAGCGGGGAACGGACGCACATCTTACGCCCGATGGATCTGGACGGTGGTGTGACAGGACGTATCGCCGCAGGTTCGCAGCACGATCCGGTCCTGATCGAAAGGTAGGTCCGCGTCATGCGTTTTCAAGCGAAAAAGCGCGCGAACTCGGCGACGCTCGCGCGCTCGGTGACGAGACGGTTCTCGATCGCATCCGGGTCCGCATGGCCGAGCGACATCCCGCAGACGAGCTGCTCATTGGGCGGCATCCCGAGATGCTCGGCGATGATCCGGTGGAACGGCACGAACGCGGCCTGCGGGCAGGTGTCGAGGCCGCGTGCGCGCGCGGCCGTCATCACGCCCTGCAGGAACATTCCGCAGTCGAGCCATGCGCCGTGCGTCATCACGCGGTCGAGCGTGAAGAACAGCGCGACGGGCGCATCGAAGAAGCGGAAGTTGCGCGCATGCTGCGCGTGCATGCGGGCTTTTTCGTCGCGGCCGATGTTCAACAGACCATACAGGTCCCAGCCGACCTTGCGGCGCCGGTCGATATACGGCGACACCCATTCGCGCGGATAGTAGTCGTACTCGGCGACGTATTTCTCGTCGCGCGCCGGATCGTCGTACGCGGCGCTCAGGGCCGCGGCGAGTGCGTCGCGGGTCGCGCCGGTCGCGACGTACACGCGCCACGGCTGGATGTTGGTGCCCGACGGCGCGCGGCTCGCGGCTTCGAGGATCGCCTCGAGCGTGTCGCGCGGCACGGGCGTCGGCAGGAACGCGCGAATCGCGCGGCGCGACTTGAGCGCGGAGTCGACGGCGTCGATTGCATCGGTGTCGGCGCGCGGGACGGCAGCAGGGATGGACATCGGCATACCTTCGAAACGAAGCGCACGGCGCCGCGCGGGCGCCGTGGCATGGCCGGCGCGGCGGCCGGTGAATCATTGATCATACGCCGCACCGCGCGGCGCTGCAGTGTGCGCGTGGTGTTAGCAGCAGACCGGGGCGGCTGCTTGCTTGCACGCCGGTGCGGGATCGCTACACTGAAATCGTAAGGGTCTGATGATCGTGTGACGGTAGCGGTAGCGAGGTTGGTATGACGACGGCGATGGTGAAACAGGAACTGGCGGTAGCGTCCTTGAGCACGGTGTACGACCTCGAGCAGGTCGAGACCGCGTTGAACGACTTGAACGAGAGCGCGAGCGACGCACTGCGCGCCACCTACGAGCGGATGCTGAAGACCGGCAATCTGCGCTTTTGCGTGAAGCCGAACCGGATGCCGTCATTCGACGAACTCGGCGGCGCGCTGCCCAATTTCACCGAGCCGCTCGACGACGTGCGCAAGCAGGTCGCGCTGTGCCTCGAGACGGACGACCGGCTCGAACTGATGCCGATCCTGCTGCTCGGGCCGCCCGGCATCGGCAAGACGCATTTCGCGAAGGCGCTCGCGCAACTGCTCGGCACCGCGTATCACTACGTGCCGATGAGTTCGCTGACGGCCGGCTGGATCCTGTCGGGCGCATCGTCGCAATGGAAGAACGCGAAGCCCGGCAAGGTGTTCGAGGCGCTCGTCAACGGCAGCTATGCGAACCCGGTGATCGCGGTCGACGAGATCGACAAGGCCGGCAGCGACGCGCAATACGATCCGCTCGGCGCGCTGTACGCGTTGCTCGAGCACGACACCGCGCGCGCGTTCGTCGACGAATTCGCCGAAGTGCCGATCAATGCGGGCAATGTGATCTGGGTCGCGACCGCGAACGATGCGCAGGCGATTCCGGAGCCGCTGCTGAACCGGATGAACGTGTACGAGATCGCGCCGCCGGACGCGGCCGGCGCGCGCCGTATCGCGCAGACGATCTACGACGAGATCCGCACGTCGCACGCGTGGGGGCGGCGCTTCCCCGACACGCTCGACGACGACGCGCTCGACGTGCTGGCCGCGACGCCGCCGCGCACGATGCGCCGTGCGCTGCTGCATGCGTTCGGCGCCGCGCGGCTCGGCGGCCGCGACGTGATCGCGCCGTCCGACATCCGCGCCGACGAGGGCGCGACGAAGCGCCGGCCGATCGGATTCTGAGCCGGCCTGCACGCGCCTCGCCGCGTGGCGCGTGCAGGCCGATACGGAGGCGTTCGGCAAGCGGGCGGACCGGGACGTACAATTCCCTTCTCTCCCCTCGATGCGCAAGCGGCGCGAAACGCCATGGAGCAGACGGACTGTGTGGTGATCGGCGCGGGTGTCGTCGGCCTTGCGATTGCGCGGGAACTGGCCGCGCGCGGGCGCGAAACCATCGTGCTCGAGGCGGCCGACGCGATCGGCACGGGCACGAGCTCGCGCAACAGCGAGGTGATTCATGCGGGGCTCTATTACCCGCGCGGTTCGCTGAAGGCGCTGTCGTGCGTGCACGGGCGCGACCTGTTGTACGAGTTCTGCGAGACACGCCACGTGCCGCACCGGCGCGTGGGCAAGCTGCTCGTCGCGACGAGCGCCGCGCAGGTGAAGCAGTTGAAGGCGATCGCCGCGCGCGCGGCGGAAAACGGCGTGCTCGACCTGATGCCGCTCACGCGTGCCGAGGCGCAGACGCTCGAGCCCGCGCTCGAATGCGCGGAGGCGCTGTTCTCGCCGAGCACCGGTATCGTGGACAGCCACCAGCTGATGCTGGCGCTGCTCGGCGACGCCGAGCGCGACGGCGCGATGTGCGCGGTGAAATCCCCGGTCGAATCGATCGACGTGCTGCGCGGCGGCCGCTTCGTGGTGCGTACCGGCGGCGACGCGCCGACCGAAATCGAGGCCGCGTGCGTGATCAACAGCGCGGGCCTCGGCGCGCAGGCGCTCGCGCGCCGCACGCGCGGGCTCGACCCGCGCTGGGTGCCGCCGCTCTATCTCGCGCGCGGCAACTACTTCAGCCTGTCCGGGCGCGCGCCGTTCTCGCACCTCGTCTATCCGATGCCCGACCGCGCCGGGCTCGGCGTGCATCTTACGCTCGACCTGGCCGGGCAGGCCCGTTTCGGCCCGGACGTCGAGTGGGTCGATGCGTTGCGCTACGAAGTCGATCCGGCGCGCGCACCGGCGTTCTACGCGTCGATCCGCACATACTGGCCAGGGCTACCCGACGATGCGCTACAGCCGGCCTATGCGGGGATCCGGCCGAAGCTCGCGGGGCCCGGCGAGCCGCCGGCCGACTTCATCGTGCAGGGCGCGGCGCAGCACGGCGTGCGCGGGCTCGTGAACCTGTTCGGCATCGAGTCGCCGGGGCTGACCGCGTCGCTCGCGCTCGCGCAGCGCGTCGGCGACATGACGTCGCATGGGTGACGCACGCGCCCGTCTTCGTGCGGACCAGCCGTGTGAATTCCGTGTGAGCTCCCGTGTGAAATCCCTTATCTCCGGCATTTCGGCGCGCACATTCATTCGCTTGAGCGTTATTCTGTCGAACGGCTGTCGCCAGAACAGCTTTCAAACCGATAACGTTGGAGCGAGTCCCCCATGAAAACATCCCGTCGGAGTTTCCTGATTACGAGCATTGGTGCCGTGTCCGCGCTGGCGCTTTCGCGTGAAGCGCTGGCCGATGCGCCGATGCTGTCGGAAACGGATCCGGCCGCGGTGGCGCTCGGCTACAAGGCCGATGCCACGAAGGTCGACAAGGCGAAGTATCCGAAATACGCGGCGGGCCAGGATTGCGCGGCCTGCATGCTGTACCAGGGCAAGAAGGGTTCGGCTTCGGGCCCGTGCGGCGCCTTCCCCGGCAAGCAGGTGTCGGCGAAGGGCTGGTGCAGCGCATTCACGAAGATGGGTTGAGGCCCGTGCGGCATCGTGCGATGCCGCAATGTGGCGAAAACCGCAAAACGCCCGCCGTCGAAAGATGGCGGGCGTTTTTATTGCTTGAAAACGGTTCCGTCGCTTTCTACACTCGCTGCAAACCAGCGCGCCGCGGCAGACTGCTCCGCGTCGCCCGACACGGCGAATTCACGAGGATGAGGCACGCATGGCGACGATTGCGAATTCAACGAAAACGATCCGGCCCGAGCGTGCGCTGAACCGGCGCGCGGTCGTGGCGGCCGTGATCGGCAACGCGCTCGAGTGGTACGACTTCACGGTGTTCGGCTTCATGACGGTCGTGATCGCCGAGCTGTTCTTCCCGACGACCAGCGAATACTCGTCGCTGCTGCTGACCACCGCGACGTTCGGCGTGGCGTTCTTCATGCGTCCGATCGGCGGCATCGTGTTCGGCCTGTACGCCGACCGCGCGGGCCGCAAGGCCGCGCTGTCGCTCGTGATCCTGCTGATGACGGCCGGCATCTTCCTGCTCGCGATCGCACCGCCCTATGCGGCGATCGGCATCGGCGGCCCGCTCCTGATCGTGCTTGGCCGCCTGCTGCAGGGCTTCTCGGCGGGCGGCGAATTCGGCAGCGCGACCGCGCTCTTGATCGAAGCCGCGCCGTTCTCGAAGCGCGGTTTCTACGGCAGCTGGCAGATGGCGAGCCAGGCGGCCGCGCTGCTGATCGGCGCGCTCGTCGGCGCGGCCGTTACGCGCGGGCTGTCGCCCGATGCGCTGCGCAACTGGGGCTGGCGCGTGCCGTTCATCCTCGGGCTCGTGATCGGCCCGATCGGCTTCTATATCCGCCGCCATCTCGCGGATTCCGAAGCGTTCCTGCATGCGCAGCAAAGCGCACGCCGCGCGACGCTCGGCGAAGTGTTCACGCGCCACCCGCGCGAGGTGCTGTGCGGGCTCGGCTCGGTGATCGCGCTGACGGTGACGATCTACGTGCTGATCAGCTATCTGCCGACCTTCGCGGTGAAGCAGCTGAAGCTGCCGTACGCGGAATCGTTCTATGCGGTGATCGTCGGCAACCTGCTGTTGATGGTGCTGTCGCCGGTCGCGGGCGCGTGGTCGGATCGCATCGGCCGCAAGGGTCTGTCGCTGTGGTCGCTCGTGCTGACGCTCGCGCTGATGTATCCGTTGTTCGCGTGGCTCGACGCGGCGCCGAGCATCGGGCGGCTGATCGCGGTGCAGGCCGTGCTGTCGGTGACGCTCGCCGGCTACTACGGGCCGTTCGGCGCGATGATCGCCGAGCTGTTCCCGGCCAACGTGCGCTCGACGGGGCTGTCGATCGCGTACAACGTCGCGGTGATGCTGTTCGGCGGTTTCGGGCAGTTCATCGTCACGTGGCTGATCAAGGCGACGGGTTCGCCGCTGGCGCCGACCTACTATGTGATGGCCGGGCTCGCGCTGTCGATCGTCGCGGTCGCGTTCGTGCCCGCGCGCAGCGCGGATCTCGACGCGCCGGCCTGACGGCTGCACTGCAGCGCGATCATCGTTTCGAAATCCGCAACGATGCGAGCCCTGGCCCCGAAATCGGCGCGACGCTCGTTCGCGTTCGCGCACGAATTGTTTAGTTGTCGAAGGAAACACGCGCGGGATGAACGAATTCGTCGCCCGTGCGCGCGGACGCACTTTTCGCGTGCGCGAGACATCCGCAAAAACCCGCGTGAATGCGTCTAGAAGAGTTTTTTCTCCAGCTTGTTGCAAAATCGCTAGCTCAAGTAATATCCGCGTACCCGGCCCCTGGGGGGACCGGTTCCGATCTGGAGACCTGGAGGAAACATGGAATACAACCGTCTGTTGCACACCCTGCGTGTTACCGCCATTGCAGGCGTGGCAGCGGCATCGCTCGGCGTCGCGGGTTCTGCATTCGCACAGATCCCGAACAAAACGCTCGTCTACTGCTCAGAAGGCAGCCCGGCGGGTTTCGATTCCGCGCAATTCACGACCGGCGTCGATTTCACCGCCGCCACATTCACCGTCTACAACCGCCTCGTCGAATTCGAGCGCGGCGGCACCAAGGTCGAGCCGGGCCTCGCCGAGAAGTGGGACGTATCGTCCGACGGCAAGGTGTACACGTTCCACCTGCGCCATGGCGTGAAGTTCCACACGACCGACTTCTTCAAGCCGACGCGTGAATTCAACGCGGACGACGTCGTGTTCTCGTTCGAACGCATGCTCGATCCGAACCAGGCGTTCCGCAAGGCCTACCCGGTGTCGTTCCCGTACTTCACCGACATGGGCCTCGACAAGCTGATCACGAAGGTCGAGAAGGTCGATCCGTACACCGTAAAGTTCACGCTGGCCGAGCCGAACGCGCCGTTCATCCAGAACATGGCGATGGAATTCGCGTCGATCCTGTCGGCCGAATACGGCGATCAGTTGATGAAGGCAGGCAAGGCCGCCGACATCAACCAGAAGCCGGTCGGCACGGGCCCGTTCATCTTCCGCAGCTACACGAAGGACGCGACGATCCGTTTCGACGGCAATCCTGATTACTGGAAGAAGGGCGCGGTGAAGATTTCGAAGCTGATCTTCTCGATCACGCCCGACCCGGGCGTGCGCGTGCAGAAGATCAAGCGCAACGAATGCCAGGTGATGAGCTATCCGCGTCCGGCCGACATCGCGACGCTGAAGGCCGACTCGGGCATCGACATGCCGTCGCAGCCGGGCTTCAACCTCGGCTACCTGGCGTACAACGTCGAGCACAAGCCGGTCGACAAGCTCGAAGTGCGTCAGGCACTCGACATGGCGATCAACAAGAAGGCGATCCTCGAATCCGTGTACCAGGGCGCTGGCCAGGCCGCGACCGCGCCGATGCCGCCGACCCAATGGTCGTACGACAAGAACCTGAAGATGGCGCCGAACGACACCGCGAAGGCGAAGGCGCTGCTCGCGAAGGCAGGCTATCCGAACGGTTTCGAGATCACGCTGTGGGCGATGCCGGTGCAGCGTGCGTACAACCCGAATGCCCGCCTGATGGCCGAGATGATCCAGGCCGACTGGGCAAAGATCGGTGTGAAGGCGAAGATCGTCACGTACGAGTGGGGCGAGTACATCAAGCGCGCACACACGGGCGAGCAGGACACGATGCTGATCGGCTGGACGGGCGACAACGGCGACCCCGACAACTGGCTCGGCACGCTGCTCGGCTGCGAGGCGATCAAGGGCAACAACTTCTCGCACTGGTGCTACAAGCCGTTCGACGAGCTGGTCCAGAAAGGCCGCACGACGACGGGCCAGGACGCGCGCACGAAGATCTACACGCAGGCCCAGCAGATCTTCGCGCAGCAGCTGCCGTTCTCGCCGATCGCGAACTCGACGGTCTACCAGCCGGTACGCAAGAACGTGGTCGACATGCGCATCGAGCCGCTCGGCTATGCACGCTTCGACGGTGTCGGCGTGAAGTAATACGACCGGCGTAAGCTGTCCCCGAAGACCGAGACCGGTAATTCATCCGGCGGCGGGAGGCCAAAAGCTTCCCGTCGCCGGTCGCACATTTCCCACAAGAAAATACGAGACGCATCATGTTCACATTCGTGTTGCGCCGCGTGGGGATGGTGATCCCGACCTTCATCGGCATCACCATCCTGGCGTTTGCGCTGATTCACCTGATACCGGGCGACCCCATCGAAGTGATGATGGGCGAGCGCGGCGTCGATCCCGCGATGCATGCGGAGGCGATGAAACGCCTCGGGCTCGACCAGCCGCTGCCCCTGCAGTACATCCACTACATCGGCCGGGCGCTGCATGGCGACCTCGGCACGTCGATCATCACCAACACCAGCGTCGCGGGCGAATTCTTCGCGCGCTTCCCGGCGACCGTCGAGCTGTCGCTGTGCGCACTCGTGTTCGCGCTCGCGGTCGGGCTGCCGGCCGGCGTGATCGCCGCGCTGCGACGCGGCTCCGTCGTCGACCACGGCGTGATGGGCACCGCGCTCACCGGCTACTCGATGCCGATCTTCTGGTGGGGGCTGATCCTCATCATGGTGTTTTCGTCGTATCTCGGCTGGACGCCCGTGTCGGGGCGCATCGCCGTCGAATACGACTTCCCGCATCCGACGGGCTTCATGCTGATCGACGCGCTGCTCGCGCCGGACGAAGGCTCGTTCAGGTCGGCGGTCAGCCACCTGATCCTGCCCGCGATCGTGCTCGGCACGATCCCGCTCGCGGTGATCGCGCGGATGACGCGCTCGTCGATGCTCGAAGTGCTGCGCGAGGACTACATCCGCACCGCACGCGCGAAGGGGCTGTCGCCCGCGCGCGTGGTCGTCGTGCATGCGCTGCGCAATGCGCTGATCCCGGTCGTCACCGTGATCGGCCTGCAGATCGGCACGCTGCTCGCGGGCGCCGTGCTGACCGAGACGCTCTTTTCGTGGCCCGGTGTCGGCAAGTGGCTGATCGATGCGATCGGCCGCCGCGACTATCCGGTCGTCCAGGGCGGCATCCTGCTGATCGCGACGCTCGTGATCGTCGTGAACCTGGTCGTCGACCTGCTGTACGGCGTGCTGAATCCGCGCATCCGCCACACGAGGTAATTCCATGAGCAATCTGCAAAACACCCTGCCGAGCGAATCCGCGCCGGCCGGCGGCCGTGCGCTCGCGCTGCGCGAGTTCTGGGCCAACTTCTCGCGCAACCGCGGCGCCGTCGGCGCCGGCATCGTCGTGCTCGTGCTGATCCTGGTCGCGCTGTTCGCGCCGCTGATCGCGCCGCACAGCCCGGTCGAGCAATACCGCGACTACGTGAAGATCCCGCCCGCATGGCTCGCGGGCGGCAACTGGCAGTTCATCCTCGGCACCGACGAAGCGGGCCGCGACATTCTTTCGCGCCTGATGTTCGGCGCGCGGATGTCGTTCTGGATCGGCTTCGTGTCGGTCGTGCTCGCGCTGATCCCCGGCATCGTGCTCGGGCTGGTCGCCGCGTTCTTCCAGAAGTGGGCCGACACGCCCGTGATGCGCATCATGGACGTGCTGCTCGCGCTGCCGTCGCTGCTGCTCGCGGTCGCGGTCGTCGCCATCATCGGCCCGGGCCTCACCAACACGATGTTCGCGATCGCGATCGTCGCGCTGCCGGCCTATGTGCGTCTCACGCGCGCGTCGGCGCTCGGCGAGCTGCAGAAGGAGTACGTGACGGCGTCGCGCGTGGCCGGTGCCGGCACGCTGCGCCTGATGTTCTCGCAGGTGCTGCCGAACTGCACGGCGCCGCTGATCGTGCAGGCGACGCTCGGCTTCTCGTCGGCCATTCTCGACGCGGCCGCGCTCGGCTTCCTCGGCCTCGGCGTGCAACCGCCGACCGCCGAGTGGGGCGCGATGCTGGCCTCCGCGCGCGACTACATCGACAACGCATGGTGGATCGTGACGATGCCCGGCCTGTCGATCCTGATTTCGGTGCTCGCGATCAACCTGCTCGGCGACGGGCTGCGCGACGCGCTCGATCCCAAACTGAAACGGATGGCGTGAACATGAGCCAAGATCTTCTGACCATCCGCAATCTCGCGGTGAACTTCAACGGCCTGCCCGCCGTCGACCGGATCAACCTGTCGATCGCGCCGGGCGAGGTGGTGGGCGTCGTCGGCGAATCGGGCTCGGGCAAGAGCGTGACGATGATGGCGCTGATGGGCCTGATCGACGCGCCGGGCAAGGTGACGGCGGATGAAGTCACGTTCAACGGTGTCGATCTGCTGAAGGCGTCGCCGAAGGCGCGCCGCAAGATCGTCGGCAAGGACATCGCGATGGTGTTCCAGGACGCGCTGTCGAGCCTGAATCCGAGCTACACGGTCGGCTATCAGATCAAGGAAGTGCTGAAGCTGCACGAGGGGCTGCGCGGCGACGCGCTGCATCGGCGCGCGCTCGAGCTGCTCGACCAGGTCGGCATTCCCGATGCGAAGAACCGCATCACGGCGTTCCCGCACCAGATGTCGGGCGGGATGAACCAGCGCGTGATGATCGCGATGGCGGTGGCGTGCAACCCGAAGCTGCTGATCGCCGACGAGCCGACCACCGCGCTCGACGTGACGATCCAGGCGCAGATCATGGACCTGCTCGTGAAGCTGCAGAAGGAGCGCGGGATGGCGCTCGTGCTGATCTCGCACGATCTGGCCGTGGTGTCGGAGGTCGCGCAGCGCGTCGCGGTGATGTATGCGGGCGAGGTCATCGAGACCAACCGCGTGCCGGACATCTTCCGTGCGCCGCATCATCCGTACACCGAAGCGCTGCTCGCGGCGATTCCCGAGCACAATCAGGGGGCGCGTCGCCTTGCCGCATTGCCGGGCATGGTGCCGGGCCGCGATGATCGCCCGTCCGGGTGCCTGTTCGCGCCGCGCTGCAAGTACGTCGTCGACGACTGCCGCAAGGCGCGGCCGGCGCTCGACACATTGGTGCCGGCCAACGACGCGATGCGTGCGCGCTGCATCAAGCCACTTAATGTTTCCAACCTCGACCTGACGGGAGGCGCACGATGAATGCAGTCCACGAAACGCGTGCGCCGCACGATGACGACGTCGTGCTGGTCGCCGACCAGCTCGCGAAACACTACACGGTGAAGCGCGGCATGTTCGGCCAGGGCACGGTGAAGGCGCTCAACGGCGTGTCGTTTTCGCTCAAGCGCGGCAAGACGCTCGCCGTCGTCGGCGAATCCGGTTGCGGGAAGTCGACGCTCGCGCGGCAGCTGACAATGATCGAGACGCCGACGTCCGGCCATCTGTCGATCGACGGCAAGGACGTCGCGGGCGCCGACCGCCACCGGGTCGCCGAGCTGCGCCGCCGCGTGCAGATGGTGTTCCAGAACCCGTTCGCATCGCTGAACCCGCGCAAGACGGTCGAGCAGACGCTTTCCGAGCCGCTCGAGATCAACGCGAACCTGACGGCCGCCGAGCGCGCGTCGCGCATCGCGCAGATCATGCGCACGGTCGGCCTGCGGCCCGAGCACGCGAAGCGCTATCCGCACATGTTCTCGGGCGGCCAGCGCCAGCGGGTCGCGATCGCGCGCGCGATGATCCTCGATCCGCGGATCGTCGTCGCCGACGAGCCGGTGTCCGCGCTCGACGTGTCGATCCAGGCGCAGATCCTGAACCTGTTCATGGATCTGCAGGAGCAGTTCAAGACGAGCTACGTGTTCATCTCGCACAACCTGTCGGTGGTCGAGCACGTCGCCGACGACGTGATGGTGATGTACTTCGGCAGCGTCGCCGAGCTCGGCGACAAGGCGACGATCTACGCGCGGCCGCGCCATCCGTACACGCGCGCGCTGATGTCGGCGACGCCGGCGATTTTCGAGGAAGACCGCCGTGTGCAGATCAAGCTGCAGGGCGAGCTGCCGTCGCCGCTCAATCCGCCGTCGGGCTGCGCGTTCCACCAGCGCTGCCCGTACGCGGTCGAGCGCTGCCGAGTCGAGGAGCCGCAACTGCGCGAAGTGGACGGCCGGCGTGTAGCCTGCCATCGGGCCGAGGAGGTAGGGGAGGCGAATGCCTGAAGCGTTGGCGGCGCGCGCGTCCGGCGTGCGCCGTGCGGGGGCAAGCAGCGCGCGCGTGATGCGCGCGTACCGCTACGCGCGGCGCTGGAGCGTGCGTACCGTTACGGGCGCGGCGCTGGCCGGCGCGTGCGTGGCGGCCAGCGTTGCTGTTCCCGTCGAATCCGCGCGCGCCGAAGGGCGCGCGCCGGCCACTTCACCGATCCATCCGTCGCAAGTCCCGCCGCCCGGCATGAGCCTGCCGGGCTTCCACGCGCCCGCCGTGTCGGACGGCACGGTGTCGCGCGGCACCGTGCGCGTGCAGCCCGCGCGCATGCCGTTCTACGTTGCGACCAAGGGCAGGGTCACGCTGTACGTGCTCGGCACCCTGCATACGGGCGACCCGTCCGACTATCCGCCCGCGCAGCCGTTCCGGCCGCGCATCCTCGGGGCGCTCGCGGCGTCGCCGACGCTCGCGCTCGAGCTGTCGCCGGACGATCTGCTCGAATCGCAGGACGACGTGTCGAAGTACGGCGTGTGCCGCTACCCGTGCCTGCAGCGCCTGTTGCCCGATCCGCTGTGGCAGCGCCTCGCGGGGCGCCTGCGCGGCAATCCGGCGGCGCTTGCCGAGATCCGCAAGATGCGGCCGTGGCTCGCGGCGCTCGTCGTCGAAACCTACGACTCGCTGTCGGCCGGCCTGCAGACCGAGTACGGCACCGAGGCGCAACTGCAGAACGTGTTCCTGAAGAAGAAGGGCGGCCGCGTGATCGGGCTCGAGACGCTCGCCGAGCAGATGCGTGCGTTCACCGGGCTGACGCTCGCCGAGCAGCGCGAGATGCTCGCGCAGGACATGGTGCAGACGCCGGCGCAGAACGCCGACGACATCAAGGCGCTGCACCGGCTGTGGCAAATTGGCGACGCCGATGCGATCTCGGCGTGGGCGGTCGCGAAGAGCGAGCGGCTGGCCCGTTCGAAGGCGCTGTCAGCGTCGATCGACAACAAGATCCTGTACGAACGCAACCGGCGCTTCGTTGCACGGATGACGGCAATCGCCGCGCCGAACCGGCCGGTATTCGTTGCCATCGGCGCGCTGCATCTGGGCGGCCCGCGCGGGGTGCTCGAATTGTTGCGCCAGCAAGGGTATCAGGTCGACGCGAACTGATCGCGCCGGGCGCCGTGCACCGATCCTCCCCTGCGTGATCGACGACACGCACGCGCTGCGAGGTGCCGGCGGGTGCCCGTGCCGCCGCTCGATTCGATAAGGAAAACCCTTGAATCCTCAGAAAATAGCGTTTAAAACGATTGACATCCGGTTCTGCCGATCTCTATTCTTCATCCCACAAGTTGAAAAAATGAAAAGAATAGAAAAAGTTCTACGGGGTAGCAGAAAACAATGCGCGGGGTTAGCGTAGCCGGCACGTGATGTCGTGCCGGCCGCGTAGTGTCTGCATGCACGGCGGGGCCAAACATCGTCGGTACAACAAATGCATGCGACAGACTTGCGGATAAGCGACGTTCCGTCGTCCGACCGGGGGAAGCAGCAATCGGGTGGCGGCGGACGTTTTTTTATTCCGGAGCATTTTTCCGGTCACCGTCGAAAGATGGTTTCGGGGGGCGAATCGACAGACGGCGAAGTCCGCGGCGATTGCGCCAACAGAAAAGCGCCACGAGGGCGCTTTTTTCTTTGATGCGGCGGTTTTTCATCTGGCGGCAGCGCGGCTTGCGCGCCGGTCAGGCGCCTTCGTCGGCCTCCAGCGCGCCCGGGGCGACGACATCGATACCGGCCGCTTCGAGCGCCGCGCGGATCCGCTTCGCGAACGCGAGCGCATGCGGGCCGTCGCCGTGCAGGCAGACGGTCTGCGCATTGAGCGGCACCCACTCGCCGCTCACCGACTGCACCTGCCGATCGCGCACCATGTCGAGCGTGCGCGCGAGCACCGCTTCCTCGTCATCGATCAGCGCGCCGGGCTGGCTGCGCGGCACGAGCGAGCCGTCCGCGCGGTAGCCGCGATCGGCGAACACTTCCTCCACCGCGGCGAGCCCCGCATGCCGCGCGGCCGCGACGAACACGCTGTTCGCCAGCCCGAACACGGCAAGCGACGGATCGAAGTCGTGGATCGCGGACACCACCGCGTCGGCGATCATCGGGTCGCGCGCGGCCTGGTTGTACAGCGCGCCGTGCGGCTTCACGTGCGCGATGCGGCCGCCCTCGGCCTGTGCGATCGCCGACAGCGCGCCGAGCTGGTACAGCACGCCGGCATAGATGTCGCCGGCCGGCAGTTGCATCTCCTTGCGGCCGAAATTCTCCGGGTCGTGAAAGCTCGGGTGCGCGCCGATCGACACGCCTTTCTGCACGGCCCAGCGCACGCAGTCGCGCATCGCATTGGCGCCGCCTGCATGCCAGCCGCACGCGATGTTCGCCGACGTGACGAGGTCGAGCAGCGCCTCGTCCGATCCGCATCCTTCGCCGAGATCGGCATTCAGATCGATTTCCATGATGTTCCTCGTCCACTGATGGCGTGGCGCGTCCTTCGTCCTGCTTCCGCCATTGTCACGCCGCGCGCGATTGAACGCGGCGGCGGGTTTCCTCGCGCATCTCGATCGCGACGTCGATCTGCCGGAGATAGGCGCGTTCCGCGGTCAGGGCGGCGCGCGCGGCGTCGGGTGTCGTGCGCACGAAGCGGATCGGCAGGTTGAGCCGCGCCTGCGCGAGTTTCCAGAGATCCGCGCGGATCACCGTGCCGATCTTCGGATAGCCGCCGGTGGTCTGCGCGTCGTGCATCAGCACGATCGGCTGGCCGTTCGGCGGCACCTGGATCGTGCCGGGCAGCACCGCATGCGACAGCAGCTCGACCGGCCGCTCGCGCACCAGCTCGGCGCCGGCGAGACGATAGCCCATCCGGTTGCTGTTCGCGGTGACGAGCCATTCCTCGTCCCAGAACGCCTGCTGCGAATCGGCCGCGAACGACGCGTAGTCGGGGCCCGGCAGCACGCGCACGGGCATCGCCCACGGCGCATGCGCGGGCCGGTGGCGGCGCGGCGGTTCGTCGACGCGCACGAACGCGCACCACGCAGGCGCCTTCACGCCGAATTCGGGCGCATCGGCTGCGAGGCAGCCGGCGCCGGCCGGCGGCACACCGACCGGAAGCCGATCGCCATCGCGCAGCGCGCGGCCGCCGAGGCCGCCGAAGCGCGATGCGAGATCGGTGCTGCGCGAGCCGAGCATCGGCAGCACGTCGATGCCGCCCGCGATGCACAGGTAGCCGCGCATCCCGCGTTTCGCGGCCGGCAGCACGAGCGTCTGCCCGGCGTCGACCGGCAGGCTCCACCACGAATACACGGGCTTGCCGTCGAGCGTCGCGCCGAATTCGGTGCCGGTGATCGCGATGCGCGTCGCGCGCGTGAAGCGGAACGCGGCCGGGCCGATCGTGATTTCGACGGCCGCCGCGTCGGGGCGATTGCCGACCAGCCGATTGCCGACTTCGAGCGCGAGGCCGTCGAGCGCGCCGCCCTGCGCAACGCCGAGATGGCGCATGCCGCGGCGGCCGAGATCCTGCACGGTCGACAGCGGGCCGGCGCGGACCACCTCGATCGTGCCCGGTGCGGTGTTCTGGCTCATGTCGGGTCGACTCCGGCAATGGTGAAGCGCACGCGGTCGCCGGGCAGCAGCAGCGTCGGCTGCGGCCGCACCGGGTCGAACAGCACGTGCGACGTGCGGCCGATCAGCTGCCAGCCGCCGGGCGACGTGGCCGGGTAGATGCCCGTCTGCGCACCGCCGATGCCGACCGAGCCGGCCGGCACTTCCAGGCGCGGTGCCGCGCGGCGCGGCGTGTGCAGCGACGCATCGAGGCCGCCGAGATAGGCGAAGCCCGGCTGGAAGCCGACGAAGAACACGACGTATTCGCCGGCTGCGTGTCGCGCGACGACTTCGTCGGCCGGCAGCCCGGTATGCGCGGCGACGGCCGCCAGGTCGGGGCCGGCCGCACCGCCGTATTCGACCGGGATCTCGATCTCGCGGCCGTCCGCATGCTCGACGTCGGCGGTTTCCCATGCGTCGCGCAGCGCGGGCGTGAGCGACTCGGCCGTCGCGGCGAGCGCGTCGAACACGATCGTCAGGTTGTTCATGCCCGGCACGACGTCGATCACGTCGGGCCATGCGCGCGCGATCTCGGCCACGGCCCAGACGCGGCGCTGGCAATCGAGCGTGGCGGGCGGCGGCACCTCGCAGACGAGGGCGGCATCGCCGAGCGGATAAATGCGGGGTTGCGTCATCGGGCTGGCACGGTTCGGACGGCAATGTTAGCGCACATTGTCAATAACATATCGATAACTTACCAATAAGCGTTTTCGCCTAGCCCGTATACCCGGGCTTCTGACGTACACTCGGCACACCCTGACATCCTGCTTGCGCCGCCTTTCCATGAAGCGTCCCCCGACCAAGATCGTGTCATCCGAACACCTCGTTTCCGATTCGAGCGCGGAGCTGTCGGAACTCGAATACGGGCTCATCATGGCCGGCAATGCCTTCAACCGCTGGATGGTGCGCTGCATGTCGGCCGCGGGTGCGAAGGACATGACGGCGGTCGAGGTGTCGCTGCTGCATCACGTCAGCCATCGCGAACGCAAGAAGAAGCTCGCCGACATCTGCTTCGTGCTCAATATCGAGGATACGCACGTCGCGACCTATGCGCTGAAAAAACTGATCGCGCGCGGCTATGTGAAAAGCGAGAAGAGCGGCAAGGAAGTGTTCTTCTTCGCGACCGACGCGGGCCGCGAGCTGTGCATGAAGTATCGGGAGGTGCGCGAGCATTGCCTGATCGAGACGCTGAAGGACAGCGGCCTCACCAACGAGCAGATCGGCGACGCGGCGCAGCTGCTGCGCCACGCATCGGGCCTCTACGACACCGCCGCGCGCGCGGCGGCGTCGCTGTAAACGATTGCGGACAGGACGGTCGACGCGGTGACGCGCGGCATGCCGCAGACGCCGCGTCGCGCGCCCCGTCATCCGGCGGCCGGGTAAAGCGCGCCGTCGGTCACGATCCAGCGCATCGCGAGATCGTGCGCTTCGGCCGGCAGCGCATCCACGCGGCACGCTTCATACGCAATGCCGACCGTCACCGGCAGCGTCTCGCCCGGCCACACCGCGAGCGTGCGGTCGTAATAGCCGCCGCCATAGCCGAGCCGGTAGCGCTGCAGATCGAATCCCACACACGGAATCAGCAACAGATCGGGCACGACGACGACCCCGGACGCCGGCTCCGGAATCCGGTGATGCCCTTCGCGCATCGGCGTGTGCGCATCCCACGCATGGAACGCGAGCGGCGTGTGCTTCTCGCCGATCACCGGCAGCGCGGCGCGGCGACCCGGGCCTGCCGCGGACCACGCGAGCACCGCGTCGCGTGCGTCGAATTCGCCCGGCAGCGGCCAGTAGAAGCCGACCGTGCGCGGTGCGAGCCGTTCGAGCAACAGGCGCAGCCGCGCGTCGAGCGCGGCATTCGCGGCGGGCTGCGACGCGGCGTCGCGACGCGCGCCGGACAGCGCTTTGCGCAGTGCAACCTTCGGGTTCGGCACAGGGTTGCATGCTATGCTTTCGCTCACTTCGTGCTCCATTCAAAACGATGTCGAACAGCCTTTTCCGAGTATATCGCGCGGTCGCGTTCGCGCTTTCGGCCGCCGCGCTCGTCGCGGGCACGGCCGCGTGCGCCGCACCGAACGACGACACGCTCGCCGGGGACGACCAGATCTTCGTGCAGCTGCGCGAAGCCGCGCGCCGCAACGACGCCGCGAAGGCCGCGCAGCTCGCGGCGATGATTCCGAACTATCCGGTCCCGTCCTACGTCGAGTATTTCCAGATCAAGCCGCAACTGTTCGATTCGACGGGCCGCGCACGTGTCGACGCCCCCGACGCCCCCGTGCAGTCGTTCCTGCAGCGCTACGACGGCCAGGCAATCGCCGACCGCCTGCGCAACGACTACCTGCTCGTGCTCGGCGCGCGCCACGACTGGCGCAGCTTCGACGACCAGTACAAGCGCTTCGTGCTCGACGACGACACGCAGGTCAAGTGCTACGCGCTCGAATCGCGCGCGGCGCGCGGCGAGAACGTCGCCGAGGCGGCGCGCGCGCTGCTCGTCGAGCCGAAATACTACGGCGACGCCTGTGTCGACCTGATTACGGCGCTCACCGTCAACCAGCAGTTCACGAGCGACGACGTGTGGCTGCAGGCACGCCTCGCGTACGAGCAGAACTACACGACACTCGGCGGGAAGATCGTCGACGCGCTCGGGCCGCGGCCGGTCGGCTTCGACCAGGCAACCAGCGCGCCGCCGCTGTACCTCGCGCGCGGCGTCGGCCCCGACGCGGCATCGCACCAGCTCGCGCTGATCGCGCTCGGCCGCATGGCGCGCAACGATCCGGACGCCGCGGCGGGAATGCTGACGTCGATCGCCGGCTCGCTGACGAAGCAGGAGCAGGCGATCGCATGGGGTGCGATCGGCTACCAGGGGGCGATCAAGCGCTCGGCGCTCGCCTCGGTCTGGTATGCGAAATCCGCGAACGCGCCGCTGTCGAACCCGGGTTACGAATGGCGCACGCGCGCCGCGTTGCTCGTCGGCAACTGGCCGATGGTGCGCTGGTCGATCGAACAGATGCCGCCGTCGCTGCGCAGCGATCCGGCGTGGATCTACTGGCATGCACGCGCGCTCAAGCAGAGCGGCGACACGCTGCAGGCGAACCAGGAATTCGAGCAGGTCGCGGGCCAGTTCAACTTCTACGGACAGCTCGCCGGCGAGGAGCTCGGCCAGCGCACGTCGATCCCGCCGCGCACGAAGGTGAGCGACGCCGACGTCGACGCGATGAGCAAGATCCCGGGCTTCGCGCTCGCGCAACGCTTCTATGGGCTGAACCTGCGCCTCGAAGGCAACCGCGAATGGAACTGGCCGCTGCGCGGGATGACCGATCGCCAGCTGCTCGCGGCCGCCGAATACGGCAAGCGTATCGACCTGCTCGACCGCACGGTCAACACGGCCGACCGCACGAAGGCCGAGCACGATTTCACGCTGCGCTACCCGTCGCCGTACCGCGACATCGTCGAGCGCTACGCGCAGTCGACCGGCCTCGACGTCGAATGGGCGTACGGGCTGATCCGCCAGGAATCGCGCTTCATCACGAACGCGCGTTCGTCGGTCGGCGCGGGCGGGCTGATGCAGCTGATGCCGGCCACCGCGCAGATCGTCGCGAAGAAGCTCGGGATGGGCACGATCACGCGTGCGCAGATGCATGACATCGATACGAACATCCAGCTCGGCACCTGGTACCTGTCGGACATCTACAACAACTTCGACAGCTCGCCGGTGCTGGCGACGGCCGGCTACAACGCGGGCCCGGGCCGGCCGCGCCAGTGGCGCCAGGTGTTGACGCAGCCGGTCGAAGGCGCGATCTTCGCGGAGACGATTCCATTCAACGAGACGCGCGACTACGTGAAGAACGTGCTGTCGAATACCGTCTACTACGCGGCGCTCTTCGAGGGCAAACCGCAGTCGTTGAAGAAACGCCTAGGCATGATCTCGCCCTGATCCACCATCTTCACACTGCCGCGCGAGACGCGGCAGTGTGCTTTTGAGGTCACCATCATGGATCGTCAGACCGTCGCGCTGTTGGGTGGCACCGGCTTCATCGGCAGCCGGCTCGTCAATGCGCTGATCGACGCCGGCAAGCAGGTGCGGATCGGCACGCGGCGGCGCGAGCATGCACGCCACCTGCAGATGCTGCCGGTCGAGATCGTCGAGCTCGACGATCTCGATACGCGCACGCTGGCGCGGTTCGTTGCCGGCGCGCATGCGGCCGTCAACCTCGTCGGCGTGCTGCACGGCGGCCGCGGCACGCCGTACGGGCCCGGGTTCGAGCGCGCGCACGTCGCGCTGCCGGCCGCGCTGGCCGCCGCGTGCGTCGAAGTCGGCGTGCGGCGCGTGCTGCACATGAGCGCGCTCGGCGCCGATTCGCACGGCCCGAGCATGTACCAGCGCTCGAAGGGCGACGGCGAGGCCGCGCTGCATGCGGTCGCGGCGACCGATTCGCTCGCGCTGACGATCTTCCGCCCGTCGGTCGTGTTCGGCCCCGGCGACGCGTTCCTGAACACGTTCGCGAACCTGCAGCGCACGCTGCCGGTGCTGCCGCTCGCGATGCCCGACGCGCGCTTCCAGCCGGTGTTCGTCGGCGACGTCGTGCGCGCGTTCGTCAACACGCTCGATCTCGCGGCCGCGCACGGCAAGACCTACGAACTCGGCGGCCCGACCGTCTACACGCTCGAGCAACTGGTGCGCTATTGCGGCACGCTGGTCGGCCGTCAGGCACGCATCGTGCGCCTGCCCGACGCGCTCGCGCGGCTGCAGGCGTGCGTGTTCGAATGCCTGCCCGGTGAGCCGGTGATCACGCGCGACAATCTCGCGTCGATGTCGGTGCCGAACGTGCTGTCCGGGCCGCTCGCGCCCGAACTCGGGATCGCGCCCGCGAGTCTCGAGAGCATCGCGCCCGCGTATCTCGGCCATGCCGCGCGGCGCTCCCGCTTTGACTGGTTCCGCTCGCGCCGCTAGGCGTCGCGGGCCGTCGCTTCCGTCATTCACTTTCGCGCTTTTCGGAACCTCGCCATGAAACTCATCATTGGAGACAAGAATTACTCGTCGTGGTCGATGCGGCCGTGGCTGCTGCTCGCGCATTTCGGCATCCCGTTCGACGAGATCGCCATCGAGCTGCGCCGCGACGATACGGCCGCGCGCATCCGCGAGTATTCGCCGACCGGCAAGGTGCCGTGCCTGATCGACGACCACGGCGTCGCGATCTGGGATTCGCTCGCGATCGCCGAGACGCTCGCCGAGCGCTATCCGCAGTTCCCGATGTGGCCGGCCGATCCGCTCGATCGCGTACATGCGCGCTGCATCTCGGCCGAGATGCACTCGGGCTTTGCCGCGCTGCGCACGCAGATGGGGATGAACGTGCGCGCGTCGATGCCGGGGCGCGGCGCGACGCCCGATGCGCTTGCCGACGTCGCGCGCATCGACGCGCTGTGGGGTGCATGCATCGAGGCATCGGGCGGACCGTTCCTGTTCGGTGAATTCGGGATTGCCGATGCGATGTATGCGCCCGTCGTGATGCGTTTCAACACGTATGCGCCGGAGTTGTCGCCGGAGGCGGCCGGGTATGCCGCGCGCGTGACGGCGCTGCCGGCGGTGCAGCGCTGGATCGATGCCGCGCGCCGCGAAACCCACGTGATCGCCGAATACGAACCGACGCCATGAACATCTACGCAGTAGGCGGAGCGATCCGCGACGAATTGCTCGGCGTGCCGGTGCAGGACCGCGACTACGTGGTGGTGGGCGCGACGCCCGAGCAGATGGCCGCGCAGGGCTTCCGGCCGGTCGGCAAGGATTTCCCCGTGTTCCTGCATCCGGATACGCAGGAGGAATACGCGCTCGCGCGCACCGAACGCAAGACGGCGGCCGGCTATCACGGCTTCCAGTTCTACTACGCGCCGGACGTGACGCTCGACGAGGACCTCGCGCGGCGCGACCTGACGATCAACGCGATGGCGCGTGAAGTGGGCCCGGAGGGCGCGCTGGTCGGCCCGGTGATCGATCCGTTCGACGGACAGGCCGACCTGCGTGCACGTGTGTTCCGACACGTCGGCGACGCGTTCGTCGAGGATCCGGTGCGGATCCTGCGGATCGCGCGCTTTGCCGCGCGCTTCGCGGATTTCACGGTCGCGGACGATACGCTCGCGCTGATGCGGCGGATGGTCGACGCGGGCGAAGCGGACGCGCTGGTGCCCGAGCGCGTGTGGCAGGAGATCGCGCGCGGGCTGATGGAGGTGAAGCCGTCGCGGATGTTCGCGGTGCTGCGCGAGTGCGGCGCGCTCGCGCGCATCCTGCCCGAGGTCGACGCGCTGTGGGGCGTGCCGCAGCGCGCGGACTACCACCCGGAAGTCGACACGGGCGTGCACGTGATGATGGTCGTCGACTACGCAGCGAAGCAGGGCTACTCGCTGCCGGTGCGCTTCGCGGCGCTCACGCATGATCTCGGCAAGGCGACGACGCCCGCCGACGTGCTGCCGCGCCATGTCGGCCACGAAGGCCGCAGCGTCGATCTCATCAAGCCGTTGTGCGAGCGGCTGCGCGTGCCGAACGAGTGCCGCGATCTCGCGCTGGTGGTCGCGCGCGAGCACGGCAACCTGCATCGCGTGATGGAAATGGGCGCAGCCGCGCTGGTGCGGCTCTTCGAGCGCAGCGACGCGTTGCGCAAGCCCGCGCGCTTCGCCGAGATGCTGCAGGCGTGCGAATCGGATGCGCGCGGCCGGCTCGGGCTCGACACGCAGCCGTATCCGCAGGCCGAGCGGCTGCGCGTGGCGCTGGTGGCGGCGCGCAGCGTCGACGCGGGCGCGATCGCGCGCGGCTTCGCCAACGATGCGATGCAGATCAAGGACGCCGTGCATCGCGCGCGCATCGAGGCCGTCAAGCAGGCACTGGCGATCGGGGAATAGTGCGCAAGCGCCGGGTGGCGTGGTGCGCCGCCCGGCCGCCTGCCGTCATTGCTTCGTGCGGGCGGTGGCGCGGCGGGCCGGGGTGGCGGCGGCCGGACGCTTGCCGGCGGCCGCGCGTGGCTTCCCGGCCGCTGGCTTGGCCGCCGCGCGCGCCGGCGTGTCGACGGGCGCGGCCGCGATCGAATCCGCGTCGCGCTCGCGCTTCGGTGCGGGTTTGCGGCGGCTCACGCGCGGTTCGCCCGGTGCCGCGCCGGCATCGCGGGCGAGCAGTCTGATCTTCATCGCCTCGGATCCCAGCTCGGCGCCGTTGTCGTCGAAGAGCGGCAGCGTGCCGACCGCGATCATTTCGGCGGCCCCGTCGCCAACGTTCGCGACGCGGTGGCGCTTCCTCGCATCGAAGTGCAGCGAGTCGCCGGCAGACAGCGGGTAATCCTTCTTGCCGATCGTGTAGCAAAGCCGGCCGGTCAGCACGTACACGAACTCGTCGCCGCCATGCGCGACCCATTCCGAACGGTAGCCCTCCATCATCCGGACCTTGAGCGCGTTGATCTGACTGCCGTCGAAGGTGGTGGACAGCCGCTCGTACCACTGCGACGCGGCATCGACCGCGTACGGTTCGCGGCGTCCCGCGTGCGAGTCGGGCTGCGCCTGGCGCGGCTGGTCGATCAGCGTGCCGAGCGGCACGTTCAGCGCCTTCGCGACGTTGACGAGCGACGACAGCGAGATGCCGGTGAGGTGGCGCTCGACCTGCGACAGGAACCCGACCGACAGGTTCGCTTCGGTCGCGACTTCCAGCAGCGTCTTCTTCGCTTCCCGGCGCAGGCGGCGAATGCGCTGGCCGATACGCATGATGTCTGAATCCATGAATCTCTTTCGTGGCAACGAGTCGCAAGGCGAGCGGAGGGGCGGTGCCGTCGCCGGGATGCGGCTTTCCGCGAATCGCACGAAGCACGGCCGTCGGGACGACGATGCCGGCGCATTGTACCGCGCACGCCGGCGCCCGGACGCCAGGACGCCAGGCGCCCCGCGTCATGCAGGGCCGCGCGGGGCCGCGCCGCCGTCGCGCGCGGTGCCGGCAATTTTAGCCCTACGAAAATTTTGGCTTGACCTCGATTTCAGCGTGCTCTAGATTCTGTCGCTCGCATCAAACAAAGTTAAGTGAGACAAAAATTTCCCCGAAAATCCGTCGATGGAACGACACCGCGGCGCGGCTGCCCGCCGGGCCGCGCTTCGTCCCCGCACGGGCGGCGTGCCGCGCCAGGCATGCGCCGGCGCGTGACGCCGCCGGCCGCCGACAACAATCAATAACGGGTATCCGATGATCGATCGACTGAAATACAGTTTCTCCGGCCTTCCCTCGTACGACGCGTCCGTCGCCGACACGCAGGCCGGCCTGTCGCGACTGCTCGACGCCGCCCGGCTCGACGCGGTCGTGGTCACGTCGCAGGACGAATACATCACCGAATACCTGCCGCGCCGCAACAACCCGCGCTACGCGCTGTCGGGCTTCGACGGCTCGGCCGGCTGCGGGATTTTCCTGAGCGCGGCGACCGCGCAGGCGCTCGGCGTGCCGCCGTTCGTGCTGTTCGTCGACGGCCGCTATCACCTGCAGGCCGAACAGCAGTGCGACCCGGCGCGCGTGCGCATCGAAAAGCTCGGGATGAACGTGACGATCTGGCAGGCGCTGGCCGACTGGCTGCTCGCGCACGCGAGCCGGCTCGCGCGGGTCGGCTACGACGCGCTGCGGATCAGCGTCGCGCAGCGCGACCGGCTGGTCGAGCGCACGCAGGCGGCGTCACTCGACTGGACGAGCCTCGTCGAGCGCGAAATCGACCGCGCGATCGCGCTGCCGGGCTGGGTGGTCGAGCGGCCGATCTTCGAACTGCCGGACGCGATGACCGGCGCGAGCGTCGCGGACAACCTCGACGCGCTGAACCGGCGGCTCGCCGCACACACCGGCGCGGCGCCCGGCAAGACCGCGTTCTTCACATGCGCGTCCGACGATCTCGCTTACCTGCTGAACAGCCGCGGCTATCACATCCCGAATGCATCGTCGCACCTGGGCTTCCTGTTCGCGGTCGGCGAGCAGGTCGCGCTGTTCCTGCCGGAAGGCTGCGACCGATGTCCGGTCGAACTGGCGTCGTATCCGGCGCTGCACGTGATCCGGCGCGACTTCGCCGAACTCGAGCGCTTCCTCGCGCAATTCGCGGTCGACCACGTGTGCTACGGGTTCGAATCGGTCAACTGCGCGCTCGTCGAGTCGGTGCGCCGCGTGTGGCCGCATGCGCGCCACGCCGATTTCAACCCGGTGGAGGCGCTGCGGGCCGGCAAGACGCCGGCGGTGCTCGACCGGTTCCGCGACGCGTTCGCGCGCAGCTCGGCGGCGATCGCCGAAACGATGCGCTGGGCGAAGGCCGGCGAGCCGGGGCAGCGCCATACCGAGTACGACCTGGCCCGCACGATCAACGACGCGTACGGCGCCCGCTCGGCGGTCGCGCTGACGTTCCCGTCGATCGCGGCGAACGGCGCGAACAGCGCATTCGCGCACTACACGGCGGCGAGCGCCGACGTCGAGCTGACGGAAGGCGAGCTCGTGCTGCTCGACAGCGGCGCTTACTACGACGCCGGTTTCGCGACGGACTGCACGCGCGTCGTGCTGCGTCGCACGCAGCCGGAGACGGTCGCGCAGCCGTGGCAGCGCGAGATCTACACGGTCGCGCTGAAGGCGTGCATCAAGGGGCTCGTCACGCGCTTCCCGAAGACGGCGACGGGCGGCGACGTCGATGCGACGGTGCGCCAGGTGTGCCGCGACCACGGCTACGATTTCGGCCACGGCACCGGGCACGGCGTCGGGATCCACGTGCACGAGGGCGGCGTGCGGTTCGCGCCGGGCGCGAAGTACGGGCTGGTGCCGAACGCGGTGATTTCGGTCGAGCCGGGCATCTACCTGCCGGGCAAGGGCGGCGTGCGGATCGAGAACATCGTGATCGTGCGCGCGGACGACGAAGCATCGGACACCGTGGCGTTCGAGAACATCGTCACGGTCGGCTACGACTGGGACCTGATCGACGTCGAGCTGCTGAACGACGACGAGCGCGCGTACCTGCGCGACTACGAACGGCTTTGCGTGGAACGCGGCACGCAGGTCACCGCGTGTCCGCTGCTTTAACACGGGGAAAGTGCGCGCGGCCGCGGCAGGGCCGCGCGATGCGCAGCCGGCGCGTCGGTGCGCCTGCGTGAGCGGTACGTCAGTGGAATCGGGGCAATCGGTGAAGTCGGTGCAGTCGGGGCATCAACGCATCAGCGCCGACACACGCCCGTCCGGGCCATAGACCCCGGCCGGCGCGGGCGCCGAGCGCAGCACCGCGAGCGCGCGCTCGTTGTAGTCCATCCGGATCCGGATCAGCATCCCGTTGGTCGCATTGGCCTGGCGCGCGCGTTCGGCGGCCTGCAGCAGCAACTGCCAGCGGCCGGCGAGGCGGGCATCGCGCTCGGCGGCCTGGTCCATCCCTTTCTTGCCGGCCGGAAAGCCGAGCGCGGACAACTGCGTGTCGCGCGTGCGCTCGAGCTGCGCGAGCCGGTCGATCAGCGCGCTTTTCTTCTCGACGATGCCGGGCAGCATTTCAAGCGGCTCCGGCGTCGTCAGTGCCTTTTCCTCGTAGGCGAGCAGGGACGCGAACGCTTCGACCGTCGCGTGTTCGTCGTTGACCGTGGCCAGCAGCTCTTCTCTCATCGCGTCATGCTCGTCGCGCCGGCACGCGTGTCCGCATGCCGGCAAACCAGGGGACCGGTCAGGGCGTGACGGGCCCCGGGCCGGCTCAGTTGCCCTGCGGGCGCTGCTTTTGCAGCAGGTCGCGGGCGGTATTCAGTACGCCGTCGGCGATCTTGTTCACGTCGATCGTCAACGTGCCGTTGTTCAGCGCGTCCTTGATCGACTGGACGAGGGCCGTGTCGATGTCGGCGCTGCCGGAGGCCGACAGCGAACGCAGCTGGCCGGACAGACCCGACAGGTTCACGGTCGTGTCGCCGCCGGTCGATCCTGCGTCGGCCGCCTGCGCGGACGACGACGATGCCGCGCCGGATTGCGCGCGGGTCGCGCCGTTGCCGGTCGACGCGAGTGGGCTCGGGTTCGGAGTGGAATCGATCTTCACGATGGGTTTCCTGTACGGTATGACCCAGATAACGGCCGGGTCGGCCCGAACTTTAGCATCGTGAGCCCGAAATCCTCCGAATAAACAATTCTTTACAATCTTGCGGCGCGATCCGTCCCTATAGCGGAATTTCCACGGTCCCGGCGTCCTTGACGATCGCCGTGACGATCTGGCCCGCCGCCATCCTGACCCGCACCGACTGGCCCGGCGCCGCATTCGCGAGGGCGCTGCCATCGGCCGAGATCGTGAAGCCCGGTCCGGCCGCGACGACCCGCACCGTCTGGCCGGCCGACACCGACGCGGCACTCTTCAGCATGTCCTGGCGCAACGGCAGCCCGGCCGAGATCCGGGCCAGCGCGATCGCGCCGACCGCCTGCGCGGGATCGGTGATCACCGCCAGCGGCAGCACCGTCAGGTCGCCGTCGCGCGCGACGAGGTCCGCCGCGGTGAGCGGCTCGCCGGGCGCGATCTGCCGCGCGGCGACGTAATAGGTGGCCTGCACGGCGACCTTCGCCTGCAGATAGACGGTCCACGGCCGCTCGCCGGCGCAGCGCACGCCGACCGTCGTGCGGCCCCACAGGCGCGCACCGGTCGGCAGGAACGCCTCGAGCGTCGTGCACGCGGCGAGCCCGCGCGGAAACGCGGCCGCGACGGTCGCGGTGGTCTTGCCCGGCAGGCCCGCGACCTGCTGCTGCAGGAACGCGAGGGCCGTGCGCCGGATCGTGTCGGGATCCTGCTGGCCGGGCAGCGTGGCCGGCTGGGACGCGGTGGTGGCCTGGGCCGGGTTCACGGCAGCGCCCGGCGCGCGCGGGGCCGGCGCGGCTGAAGCGGCCCGGGCCGCCGTCATGCGCGCGGCGATGGCCGCTCGCGCGGGATTCGATGCGGGTTCGGCCGTGCCGGCGACGACGGTCGCGACGGCACCCGGATCGGCGGCGCGCCGCGCGTCATCGCCGGCGTTCGTGCGCGCGGCGGCGTAGGCGGGGCGCGGCGCGGGCGCCGGCACGGCGGCCGGCGGCGGGACGCTCGTCACGACCATCGCGCCGGCCGGCTGCGCCGCATAGCCGGCCGAGGCCGCGCCGGTCACGCCGGCGCCACCGCCCGCGCCACCCGCACCGCCGGCCATCGCCATGCCCGTACCCGACGCCGTGCCCGCATTCCCGCCGAACTGCCCGCCGCTCGCCGCGTTCGCATGCGCGAGCGCGGTCTCGGCCGTCTCGCCGCGTCCGGGAATCACGATCATCCCGTCGTCCGCGTGCGCGAGCGGCACCGCGAGCCACAGCGCCGCGGCGAGCGCGAACGCACGCGCCATGCGCGTGCCGCGTCCGTCGTTTCCGCGAAGTGCGCCTGTCATCGCCGTGTCCTCGAAGCCGTTGATCCGATTCGCATTCTAGGGAGCCGGGCCGTCGCGCAAACGATGAATAGAGGGGGCCTTTGCCGCGTTATTCGTCCGATTGCCGGTTGCGCCCGACGCCTACCATCGCTGTCATGGAAAAAAGCCCCTTGGGTCGCCATCCGGCGCAAGGGGGCGTGCAGCGCTTCATACGGAGAGACGCACACATGCTGGACAAACTCGATGCCGAATTCGCGTTCGGCCGACAGGCGCTCGACGTGCGCGCCTATCGGCAGGAACTGCTGTCGTCGAACATCGCGAACGCCGACACGCCCGGCTACCAGGCCCGCGACGTCGATTTCGCGTCGACCCTCGCGCGCTCGCTGAAGCAGACCGGCGGCGGCATCGCGCCGAGCAACGCCGCGCAGCTGCCGATGGCGCAGCCGGCCGGCGTGACGAGCGGGATGACGATGGTGTCGACGGCGCCCGGCCACATGGCCGGCACCGCGAAGCTGATTCCGACGGGCGGCCCGGCCGACGACTACGGTCGCGCGCAGTACCGGATGCCGCTGCAGCCGTCGCTCGACGGCAACACGGTCGATCTCGACGTCGAGCGCGTGCAGTTCGCGAACAACGCGCTGCACTACGAAACCGGGATGACCGTGATGACCCAGCAGATCAAGGCGATGATCGCCGCGATCTCGACGAACTCGTAAGCGCGCGCCGCTTCCGTATCCGAGCACAAGGAGCCCTCATGCCCTCGTTGATGAACATCTTCGGCGTCGCCGGTTCGGCGCTGTCCGCGCAATCGCAGCGCCTGAACGTCACCGCGTCGAACCTCGCGAACGCCGACAGCGCGACCGGCCCCGACGGCAAGCCGTACAAGGCGAAGCAGGTCGTGTTCGCCACCGACCCGATCGGCGGCGCGCGCACCGCGTCCGGCCAGGGCGTCGGCGGCGTGCGCGTGACGAAGGTGGTCGACGATCCGTCGCCGATGAAGTCGACCTACGACCCGGCGAACCCGGCCGCCGACGCGAACGGCTACGTGCAGATGCCGAACGTCGATCCGGTGCAGGAGATGGTGAACATGATCTCGGCGTCGCGCTCGTACCAGGCCAACGTCGAGACGCTGAACACCGCGAAGACGCTGATGCTCAAGACGCTGACGATCGGCACGTAAGCCGCGCGCAGCGCGTGCTTCCCCATCGAGACCCAGACCCGACAGTTCCGAAACAAGGCCACCCAGGATGACTTCCTCCAGCACGACGATCGGCGGCAGCGGCACCAACGTGTCGACCCTGCCGACCGACACGATGAACACCAACAACGTGTCGACGAACGGCACGTCGGCGAGCGATCTGCAGGCGACGTTCCTGAAGCTGCTCGTCACGCAGCTGCAGAACCAGGATCCGACGAGCCCGGTCGACAGCTCGCAGATGACGTCGCAGCTCGCGCAGATCAACACGGTGAGCGGCATCGCGCAGCTGAACACGTCGCTCACGTCGCTGTCGACGCAGCTCGCGGCCGGGCAGCAGACGCAGGCCGCGCTGCTGATCGGCACGAACGTGCTCGCGCCGGGCAACAGCGTCGCGGTGAAGAGCGGCGCGGCGTCGCCGTTCGGCGTGTCGCTCACGAGCGACGTGTCGAACCTGACGATCACCGTGAAGAACAGCTCGGGTGCCGTCGTCAACACGATCGACGCGGGCAAGCAGTCGGCCGGCACGGTGCCGTTCAACTGGACGCCGACGGACGCGGCCGGCAACGCGCTGCCCGACGGCAACTACACCGTGAGCGCGCAGTACACGGGCTCGGACGGCAAGACGTATGCGCCGACCGTGCTCGCGGCCGCGCAGGTGCAGAGCGTGATCAAGCAGGCCGACGGCACGGCGGGGCTCGTGCTGTCGAACGGCACGACGGTGGGCTTGACCCAGGTCGCGTCGATCTTCCCGAACACCGCGTCGTCGTCGTCCGGCGGCACGACCACCACCAACTGATCCAGCTTTCTCGAAAACGGAGACCGAAATGGGTTATCAACAGGGTCTGAGCGGCCTCGCCGGCGCATCGAACGCGCTCGACGTGATCGGCAACAACATCGCGAACGCGAACACGGTCGGCTTCAAGTCGAGCACCGCGCAGTTCTCCGACATGTACGCGAACTCGGTCGCGACGTCGGTCAACACGCAGATCGGGATCGGTACGACGCTCGCATCGGTGCAGCAGCAATTCGGCCAAGGCACGATCAACACGACGAACTCGTCGCTCGACGTCGCGATCAACGGCAACGGCTTCTTCCAGATGTCGAACAACGGCGTGACGACGTACTCGCGCGACGGCACGTTCCAGCGCGACAAGAACGGCTTCATCGTCGATTCGCAAGGCCGCAACCTGATGGGTTACGCGGCCAGCACGGGCGGCGTGGTCAACACCGCGCAGACCGTGCCGCTGCAGGCGCCGACCACCAACATCGCGCCGACCGCGACGACCAAGATCACCGGCCAGTTCAACCTGAACTCGCAGGACACGGTGCCGGCCAAGACGCCGTTCAGCGCGACCGACACCACGACGTACAACTACTCGACGTCGATCCAGGTGTACGACTCGCTCGGTGGCTCGCAGGCGGTCAACATGTACTTCGTGAAATCGGCGGCCGGCACGTGGGAAGCCTACGCAGGCACGCAGGGCGGCGCTACGACGGATCTCGGCACGGTGACGTTCAACTCGTCGGGCGCGATCCAGAGCACGACGACGGGCACGCCGGCCACCCCGACCGCATCGCTCGGCCAGTTCCAGTTCACCGTCCCGAACACCGACGGCTCGGCGACGCCGCAGCAGCTCACGCTCGACCTGACCGGCACCACGCAGTACGGCGGCAAGGACGGTGTGAACAACCTCGCGCAGGATGGCTATGCGAGCGGCACGCTGACGACCTTCTCGATCGGCGCCGACGGCAAGCTGACCGGCAACTACTCGAACGGCCAGACGGCGGTGCTCGGCCAGATCGTGCTCGCGAACTTCAACAACCCGAACGGGCTCGTCAACCTCGGCGGCAACCAGTACGCCGAATCGTCCGCGTCGGGCGTGCCGCAGATTTCGTCGCCGGGCAGCACGAATCACGGTTCGCTGCAGGGCAGTGCGCTCGAGAACTCGAACGTCGACCTGACGTCGCAGCTCGTCAACCTGATCACCGCGCAGCGCAACTACCAGGCGAACGCGCAGACGATCAAGACGCAGCAGACCGTCGACCAGACGCTCATCAACCTGTAAGCGCGGATAACCGGCAGCCATGGACCGACTGATCTATACGGCGATGACGGGCGCGTCGCAGTCGCTCGACCAGCAGGCGATCGTCGCGAACAACCTCGCGAATGCGTCGACGACCGGCTTTCGCGCGCAGCTCGCGACGTATCGCGCGGTGCCGATGAATTTCGGCGACGGCAGCAACATCGACCCGACGACGACGCGCACCTACGTGCTCGCGTCGACGCCCGGCGCCGATTACGCGCCGGGTCCGATCACGCGCACCGGCAATCCGCTGGACGTCGCCGTGCAGGGCCCGGGCTGGCTGTCGGTGCAGACGGCCGACGGCAGCGAGGCGTACACGCGCGCCGGCAACCTGCACGTCGACGAGAACGGCCAGCTCGTCAACGCGAGCAACCTGCCGGTGATCGGCAACGGCGGCCCGATCTCGGTGCCGCCGAACGCGGAAGTGACGATCGGCAAGGACGGCACGGTGTCCGCGCTGATGCCGGGCGACCCGCCGACGGCGGTCGCGATCGTCGACCAGATGAAGCTCGTCAATCCCGATGCGGCCACGCTCACGCGCGGCAACGACGGGTTGTTCCGCACCGCCGACGGCAATCCGGCCGACGTCGACCCGAACGTGGTCGTCACGCCGAATTCGCTCGAAGGCAGCAACGTGAACCCGGTGACCGCGATGGTCGCGATGATCGACAACGCACGGGCGTTCCAGCTGCAGTCGAAGCTGATCCAGACGGCCGACCAGAACGAGCAGACGGCGAACCAGTTGCTCAATTTCAGCTGAGCGCCCGCGCCAGCCCACGCAGGAGAATCGACAAATGAATCGTTCGCTCTACATCGCTGCCACCGGCATGAATGCGCAGCAGGCGCAGATGGACGTGATTTCGAACAACCTAGCGAACACCAGCACGAACGGCTTCAAGGCGTCGCGCGCGGTGTTCGAGGATCTGCTGTACCAGACCATCCGCCAGCCCGGCGCGAACTCGACGCAGCAGACCGAGCTGCCGTCGGGCCTGCAGCTCGGCACCGGCGTGCAGCAGGTCGCGACCGAGCGCCTGTACACGCAGGGCGGCCTCACGCAGACCGGCAACTCGAAGGACGTCGCGATCAACGGCGCGGGCTTCTTCCAGGTGCTGATGCCGGACGGCACGAACGCGTACACGCGCGACGGCTCGTTCCAGACCAACGCGCAAGGCCAGCTCGTCACGTCGAGCGGCTACCAGATCCTGCCGGCGATCACCGTGCCGCAGAACGCGCAGTCGCTGACGATCGGCAAGGACGGCGTCGTGTCGGTCACGCAGCCGGGCTCGAGCAACGCGGTGCAGATCGGCTCGCTGCAGATCGCGACCTTCATCAACCCGGCCGGCCTCGAGGCGAAGGGCGAGAACCTGTTCGCCGAGACCACGTCGTCGGGTGCGCCGAACGTGTCGCAGCCGGGCCTGAACGGCGCCGGCGTGCTCAACCAGGGCTATGTCGAGGCGTCGAACGTGAACGTCGTGCAGGAGCTCGTCAACATGATTCAGACGCAGCGTGCATACGAGATCAACAGCAAGGCCGTGACGACGTCCGACCAGATGCTGCAGACCGTCACGCAGATGAAGAGCTAACCGGAAAGTCCCGTCGTCGCCATGAAGCAGGTTCGCCTCCTCCCGTCAGCCCCCGTCCGCGCCGCGTGCGCGGTCGCGGTGGCCGCGCTCGCCGGCTGCGCGCAGATTCCGCGCGACCCGATCATCCAGCAGCCGATGACGGCGCAGCCGCCGATGCCGATGGCGATGCAGGCGCCCGGCTCGATCTACAACCCGGGCTACGCGGGCCGGCCGCTGTTCGAGGATCAGCGGCCGCGCAACGTCGGCGACATCCTGACGATCATGATCGCGGAGAACATCAACGCGACCAAGTCGTCGGGCGCGAACACGAACCGGCAGGGCAATACCGACTTCAACGTGCCGACGGCCGGCTTCCTCGGCGGGCTGTTCGCGAAGGCGAACCTGTCGGCGGCCGGCAACAACAAGTTCGCGGCGACGGGCGGCGCGAGCGCGGCGAACACGTTCAACGGCACGATCACGGTGACCGTCACCAACGTGCTGCCCAACGGCAACCTCGTCGTCAGCGGCGAGAAGCAGATGCTGATCAACCAGGGCAACGAATTCGTGCGCTTCTCGGGCGTCGTCAACCCGAACACGATCTCGGGCGCGAACTCCGTCTACTCGACGCAGGTCGCCGACGCGAAGATCGAATACTCGTCGAAGGGCTACATCAACGAAGCCGAGACGATGGGCTGGCTGCAGCGCTTCTTCCTCAACATCGCACCGTGGTGATGACGATGCAGCAGCCTCTTTTCCATCGCCTGTCGTCCCGTGTGTCGCGCGTGCCTGCCGTCGCGCGGCTCGCCGCCGCGTTCGTGCTGGCGGCATGCGCGCTCGGCGCGGCCCCCGCGCACGCGGAGCGCCTGAAGGACCTCGCGCAGATCCAGGGCGTGCGCGACAACCCGCTGATCGGCTATGGCCTCGTCGTCGGCCTCGACGGCACGGGCGACCAGACGATGCAGACGCCGTTCACCACGCAGACGCTCGCGAACATGCTCGCGAACCTCGGCATCTCGATCAACAACGGCTCGGCGAACGGCGGCACGTCGTCGCTGAACAACATGCAGCTGAAGAACGTCGCGGCCGTGATGGTGACCGCGACACTGCCGCCGTTCGCGCGGCCGGGCGAGGCGCTCGACGTGACGGTCTCGTCGCTCGGCAACGCCAAGAGCCTGCGCGGCGGCACGCTGCTGCTCACGCCGCTGAAGGGCGCGGACGGCCAGGTGTACGCGCTCGCGCAGGGCAACATGGCGGTTGGCGGCGCGGGGGCGAGCGCGAACGGCAGCCGCGTGCAGGTGAACCAGCTCGCGGCCGGCCGGATCGTCGGCGGCGCGATCGTCGAGCGCGCGGTGCCGAACGCGATCGCGCAGATGAACGGCGTGCTGCAACTGCAACTGAACGACATGGACTACGGCACCGCGCAGCGGATCGTGTCCGCGGTCAATTCGAGCTTCGGCCCGGGCACCGCGACGGCGCTCGACGGCCGCACGATCCAGCTCGCCGCGCCGGCGGATTCCGCGCAGCAGGTCGCGTTCATGGCGCGCCTGCAGAACCTCGACGTGAGCCCGGACAAGGCCGCCGCGAAGGTGATCCTGAACGCGCGCACCGGCTCGATCGTGATGAACCAGATGGTCACGCTGCAAAGCTGCGCGGTCGCGCACGGCAACCTGTCGGTGGTCGTCAACACGCAGCCCGTGGTGTCGCAGCCGGGGCCGTTCTCGAACGGGCAGACGGTGGTCGCGCAGCAGTCGCAGATCCAGCTGAAGCAGGACAACGGCGCGCTGAAGATGGTGACGGCCGGCGCGAACCTCGCCGACGTCGTGAAGGCGCTGAACACGCTCGGCGCGACGCCGGCGGACCTGATGTCGATCCTGCAGGCGATGAAGGCGGCCGGCGCGTTGCGCGCCGATCTGGAGATCATCTAAATGGCAGCGAACCTCCCGAACACGAATGACCTGACGCAGCGCTTCGCACTCGACGTGCAGGGCTTCGACGCGCTGCGCGCGCAGGCGAAGCAGTCGCCGCAGGCCGGCGCGAAAGCGGTCGCGGGCCAGTTCGACGCGATGTTCACGGAGATGATGCTCAAGAGCATGCGCGACGCGTCGCCCGACGGCGGGCTGCTCGATTCGCACACGTCGAAGATGTACACGTCGATGCTCGACCAGCAACTCGCGCAGCAGATGTCGAAGCGCGGGATCGGCGTGGCCGACGCGCTGATGAAGCAGCTGCTGCGCAACGCGGGGCAGGGCGCGGGCGGCGACACGGCGGCCGACGCCGGCGCGGCCGGGCTCGGCGCGGTCGGCCTGGGTGCGGCCGGCTCGGGCACGTCGGGCAACGAAGGCAGCCTGGCCGCGATGAACGCGATGGCGAGGGCCTACGCGAACGCGGCGAACAACGGCGGGCTCGCCGGCGCGCGCGGCTACACGGCCGGCAGCGCGCTGACGCCGCCGCTGAAGGGCGCGAGCGGCGCGCAGGACGCCGACGCGTTCGTCGACCGGCTCGCCGGCCCGGCCCAGGCGGCGAGCGCGACCACCGGCATCCCGGCGCGCTTCATCGTCGGCCAGGCCGCGCTCGAATCGGGCTGGGGCAAGCGCGAGATCCGCGCGAGCGACGGCTCGACGAGCTACAACGTGTTCGGCATCAAGGCGAACAAGGGCTGGACGGGCCGCACGGTGTCGGCGCTGACGACCGAATACGTGAACGGCACGCCGCGCCGCGTCGTCGCGAAGTTCCGCGCGTACGATTCGTACGAGCACGCGATGACCGATTATGCCAACCTGCTGAAGAACAACCCGCGCTACGCGGGCGTGCTGAGCGCGAGCCGCAGCGTCGAGGGCTTCGCGCACGGGATGCAGAAGGCCGGCTACGCGACCGACCCGAACTACGCGAAGAAGCTGATCTCGATCATGCAGCAGATCGGCTGACGGGGGCAGGGGCCGGAACGGCCCCGCCTGCCGCCCGTTTCTTGCAGTCTTACGGACCGCGTCCGGCACCCTGCCGCGCGCGGTTTCAACGTTTGCGCGAAAAAAACCGGCATTTCGATCTAAACTTTCGGTGAGCACTGCCGCTAAGTGTGTGAGACCTGCAACCGGGCCATGTTCTGGCCCGGTTTTACTGCGCACCGGTTGCCCGGGCGCCCATGAAAAGAAAACCGGCTAGCCATGAATATCGAAACGTCGACCGATCCGAGCCTGGATGCGGGCCATTCCGGGCCTGACTACGCCCGCCGCAATCCGCTGGAGATCGGCGTGCAGCTGCGCAACCTCGTGAACCGAGGCGACTTCCTGACCGTCCAGTACCCGGGCGGACAGCTCGTCACGCGCCTGCTCGAGGTCGACGTCGGCGCGCGCACGTTCACGTTCGACTGGGGCGCGCTGTCCGAGCAGAACGCCGGCATCCTCGGCGCGTCGCATTGCACGTTCGCGGCGGCGCCCGAAGGCGTGCGCGTCGAATTCACCACGAGCACGCCGCGCGAGACGCGCTACGAGGGGCTGCCCGCGTTCGTCGCCGATTTCCCCGACGTGCTGATGTGCATCCAGCGCCGCGAGTATTTCCGTGTCGATGCGCCGATCGTCGATCCGTTCCTGTGTCGCGGCAAGCTGCCGGACGGCGAGAGCTTCGTGTTCGAGGTGCATAACCTGTCGCTCGGCGGCGTCGGCCTGCGCACCGCCGACGAGCGTGTCGAGGCGCTCGAGGTCGGCACGCTGCTGCCGGACGTCGAGCTCGAGCTGACCGGCCACGGCACGCTGTCGCTCGACCTGCGGCTCGTGTCGCAGCGTTCGACCCAGATGCCGAACGGTTCGCGACGCTTCCAGCTCGGTTTTCGCTTCATGTCGCTGCCGGGCAGCGCGGAGAACACGCTGCAGCGCCTGATCACGCAGCTCGAGATGAAGCGCCGCTCGCTCGCGCGGGCCTGACCTACGCCCCTCTCGCGGCCCCGCCCGGGGCCGCTTTCGCACCGGTGCCGGCAGCGTTCGCCGGGCCGTTCGACAGACGACGCGCACGCGCGCGTCGCATGCGCATTTTTCCCTCAATTTTTCCGATCCGCGGCCGTTATACCGGGAGTTACGCAACCCGGCGGCCGCAGCGCGGCCGGCTCATCAGGATCGCGCATGTCCAACACACTCATGAACCTCGGTGTCAGCGGCCTCAATGCCGCGCTCTGGGGCCTCACGACGACCGGTCAGAACATCAGCAACGCCGCGACGCCCGGCTATTCGGTCGAACGCCCGGTCTATGCCGAGGCGAGCGGCCAGTACACGTCGAGCGGCTACATGCCGCAGGGCGTGAACACCGTCACGGTGCAGCGGCAGTACAGCCAGTACCTGAGCGACCAGCTGAACAGCGCGCAGTCGCAGGGCGGCGCGCTGTCGACGTGGTATTCGCTCGTCGCGCAGCTGAACAACTACGTCGGCAGCCCGACGGCCGGGATCTCGACCGCGATCACGGGCTATTTCACCGGTTTGCAGAACGTGGCGAACAGCGCCGCCGATCCGTCGGTGCGGCAGACCGCGATCAGCAACGCGCAGATCCTCGCGAATCAGCTCAATGCGGCCGGCCAGCAGTACGACGCGCTGCGCCAGAGCGTGAATACGCAGCTCACCAGCACGGTGTCGCAGATCAACACGTACACCGCGCAGATCGCGAATCTGAACCAGCAAATCTCGGCGGCGAGCAGCCAGGGGCAGCCGCCGAACCAGCTGATGGACCAGCGCGACCTCGCGGTGTCGAACCTGTCGAGCCTCGCAGGCGTGCAGGTGGTGCGCAACGACAGCGGCTACAGCGTGTTCCTCGCGGGCGGCCAGCCGCTCGTTCTCGCCGACAAGAGCTATCAGCTCGCGACCGTCACGTCGCCGTCGGATCCGAGCGAGCTGACCGTCGTGTCGCAGGGGATCGCCGGCGCAAATCCGCCAGGCCCGAACCAGGCGCTGCCGGATGCGTCGCTGTCGGGCGGCACGCTCGGTGGCCTGCTCGCGTTCCGCAGCCAGACGCTCGACCCCGCGCAGGCGCAACTCGGCGCGGTCGCGGCCAGTTTCGCCGCGCAGGTCAACGGGCAGAACGCGCTCGGCATCGATCTGTCGGGCAAGCCGGGCGGCAACCTGTTCACGGTGGCGGCCCCGGCCGTCTATTCGAACCAGGGCAATACCGGCAACGCGTCGCTTTCCGTCTCGTTCGCCAACGCGTCGCAGCCGACGACGAGCGACTACACGCTGTCGTACGACGGCACGAACTACACGCTGACCGACCGCGCGAGCGGCGCGATGGTCGACCAGAAGGCCGGGCCGATGCCGCTTTCGCTCGGCGGGCTGAACTTCTCGTTCTCGTCCGGCGCGATGAATGCCGGCGACCAGTTCACCGTGCTTCCGACGCGCGGCGCGCTGTCGGGCTTCGGCCTCGCGACGACGAGCGGCTCGGCGATCGCGGCCGCGTCGCCGGCCATCACGTCGCCGTCGAGCACCAACATCGGCACCGCCAAGATCGCGCTGAGCGGGGTGAGCGCCGGCTACCAGGTGCCGTCGACCAAGCTGACCTACGACGCGGCGACGAAGTCGCTGTCGGGCTTCCCGGTCGGAACCACGGTGACGATCCCGGGCACGCCGCCGACTTCGGTGACGATCAACACGCCGACCGACTCCGTGCCGTACGACCCGACGACCGGTGCGGCGATGACGATGTCCGGGACGGCCGCCGGGGCGATGAACGGCGTGACCGTCACGCTGTCGGGCACGCCGTCGGACGGCGATTCGTTCACGATCGGACCGTACGCGGGCGGCACGAGCGACGGCAGCAACGCGCTCGCGCTGTCGAAGCTCGTCAACGCGAAGACGCTCGGCGGCGGCACGACGACGCTCACCGGCGCCTATGCGAACTACGTGAACAACATCGGCAACGCCGCGAGCCAGCTCAAGTCGTCGAGCACGGCACAGACGGCGCTGGTCGGCCAGATCACGTCCGCGCAGCAGTCGGTGTCGGGCGTGAACCAGAACGAGGAAGCCGCGAACCTGATGCAGTACCAGCAGCTCTACCAGGCGAACGCGAAAGTGATCCAGACGGCGTCGTCGCTGTTCCAGACCGTGCTGGGCCTGTTCAGCTGACCGGATTCGAGAGGATAGAAACGATGCGGATTTCCACGACCCAGTTCTACCAGCTGAACGTTGGCCAGATGAACGATCAGCAGGCCCAGCTCGCGCAGCTCTACCAGCAGATCTCGAGCGGCGTGAGCCTGACGACGCCGGCCGACAACCCGGTGGGCGCGGCGCAGGCGGTGCAGTTGTCGATGACGTCGGCCACGCTGTCGCAGTACGCGGCGAACCAGAACGTGGCGCTCGCGTCGCTGCAGGCCGAGGACCAGACGCTGCAGAACGTCGGCACCGTGCTCGGCAGCGTCCAGTCGGTGATCGTGCGCGCCGGCGACGGTTCGCTCGCGGACAGCGACCGCGCGGCGCTCGCGACGCAGCTCGAGGGCTATCGCGACCAGTTGTTGTCGCTCGCGAACTCGACGGACGGCGCGGGCAACTACCTGTTCGCCGGCTACAAGAATGCGGCGGCGCCGTTCACGAAGAACGCGGCCGGCGGCATCAGCTATGTCGGCGATACGGGCACGCGCACGGTACAGATCGACGATTCGCGCAGCGTGCCGCAGGGCGACTCGGGCCTCTCGGTGTTCATGTCGGTGCAGGCGCTGGGCAGCTCGCCGGTGCAGGCGGCAGGCGTGGGCAACACGGGCACGGCCACCATTGGCAACGTCACGGTGACGGACCCATCGGCCGCGACGAACGCGCATCAGTTCACGATCACCTTCGGCGGCACGGCGGCCGCGCCGACCTACACGGTGACCGACAATACGGCGTCGCCGCCGACGACCACGCCCGCGCAGGCCTATACGTCGGGCACCGCGATCGCGCTCGGCAGCGGGATGAAGGTGGCGGTGTCGGGCACGCCGTCGGTCAACGACACCTTTTCGGTCACGCCCGCGCCGCAGGCGAGCGGGGTCGACGTGTTCTCGACGCTCGATTCGATGATCACGGCGTTGAAGACGCCCGTCACCGGCAACCCGACGGCGAGCGCCGCACTGTCGAACACGATGGGCACGGCCGCGACGAAGATCAACAACACGATGCGCAACGTCACGACGGTGCTGGCATCGGTCGGCGGCCGCGAGCAGGAAGTCAAGGCGATGCAGGCCGTCAACCAGACTGCGGCGCTGCAGACGAGCAGCAACGTGTCGGACCTGACCAGCACCAACATGGTGACGACCATCAGCCAGTACCTGCAGGTGCAGAACGCGCTGAGCGGCGCGCAGAAGGCGTACGCGCAGCTGCAGAACATGTCGCTGTTCCAGTACATCAATCCGTGACCCCCGTGGCGCCCATCGCGATGTGAGCGCACGCTTGCATCGCGGCGAGCGCCGGCAGGCCTCCGTCGGCCTTCATCTGGCTTCGTCGACCTTCATCTGCGCAATCGTGCCGTCCGGCACTCCGCCCGACGGCACGACCGCTGCACCGGCGGTTCGCGCTTGCCAGCCCCATTTCCGCTCCGTAAACTCGCGCCAGATTCCAGACCGGCGCACCGTCCGCAGCCGGCGTTCGACAGGAGCCCTTTTCCCCATGTCCGATTCCTACTTCCCGCGCTGGCGGGTGCAACCGACCGGCGCCGCCTCGCGCGTGGTCGGCCCCGACGAACGCCTCGCGTGGCCGCAGATGGTCGCGATGGGCGTGCAGCACGTCGTCGCGATGTTCGGCTCGACCGTGCTCGCGCCGCTGCTGATGGGCTTCGACCCGAACCTGTGCATCTTCATGTCGGGCATCGGCACGCTGCTGTTCTTCGTGCTGGTCGGCGGTCGCGTGCCGAGCTACCTCGGCTCGAGCTTCGCGTTCATCGGCCTCGTGATCGCGGTGACGGGCTACGGCGGCAGCGGGCCGAACCCGAACATCCCCGTCGCGCTCGGCGGGATCATCGCGTGCGGCGTCGTGTACGTCGCGCTCGGCGCGCTGGTGCAGGCGATCGGCACGCGCTGGATCGAGACGCTGATGCCGCCCGTCGTCACCGGCGCGGTGGTCGCGGTGATCGGGCTGAACCTGGCGCCGATCGCGGTCAAGGGCGTGTCGGCGTCGACCTTCGACTCGGTGATGGCGCTCGTCACGGTGCTGTGCGTCGGCGGCGTTGCCGTATTCGCGCGCGGGATGATGCAGCGCCTGCTGATCCTCGTCGGGCTGGTGATCGCCTACGTGATCTATGCGATCGCCACCAACGGGATGGGCCTCGGCAAGCCGGTCGATTTCTCGATCGTCGCGCATGCCGCGTGGTTCGGGGTGCCGAGTTTCCGTGCGCCGGTCTTCGATCCGCACGCGATGCTGATGCTCGCGCCGATCGCGGTGATCCTGGTCGCGGAGAACCTCGGCCACATCAAGGCGGTGAGCGCGATGACGGGCACCAACCTCGACCGCTACGTCGGTCGCGCGTTCATCGGCGACGGGCTCGCGACGATCGTGTCGGGCAGCGTCGGCGGCACGGGTGTGACCACCTACGCGGAGAACATCGGCGTCATGGCCGTCACGCGGATCTATTCGACGCTGGTGTTCGCGGTCGCCGCGCTGATCGCGATCGGGCTGGGCTTCTCGCCGAAGTTCGGCGCGGTGATCCAGACGATTCCGGGCCCGGTGCTCGGCGGCGTGTCGATCGTCGTGTTCGGGCTGATCGCGGTGACGGGCGCGCGGATCTGGGTCGTCAACAAGGTCGACTTCTCCGACAACCGCAACCTGATCGTCGCGGCCGTCACGCTGGTGCTCGGCGCCGGCGACTTCTCGCTGAAGTTCGGCGGCTTCGGGCTCGGCGGGATCGGCACGGCGACGTTCGGCGCAATCATCCTGTACGCGATCCTGCGCAAGGAAAAGGAACCGGGCCCGGTGGTCTGACCCGGCAGCGGGCGGTGCAATGCCGCCCGCCGGCCCGTATTTACGCGCCGATATTCGACTGCGCCTGCAGCCACGCGCAGAACTGCGCGACGAGCGTATCGCCGGCCGGCGCGCCCGGCGCGATCCACCAGTAGCTGCGCGTCGCGATGCGCGGCCCGGGCAGCGGCATCACGAGGCGGCCGCTCGCGAGCTCGTCGTCGATCAGCGGCAGCGGGCCGAGCGCGACGCCCAGCCCGTCGACGGCCGCCTGCAGCGCCAGGTAGAAGTGATCGAACGACTGCCGCTTGCGCCCCTTCATCGTCACGCCGGCCGCCGCGAACCAGTCGCGCCAGCCTTCCGGCCGCGTATCCGAATGCAGCAGCACGTGCCGCGCGAGATCGTCCGCCCGGGCGATTGGCGCGCGCTTGAGCAGCGCGGGGCTGCAGACCGGAATCACGCTTTCGTCGAGGAAGTGGCCGCTCGTGCAATTCGGCCAGTGGCCGGGGCCGCGGCGGATCGCGACGTCGAAACCGTCGAGCGTGTCGAGCGGCGCGTTCGACGTGGACAGCTTCAGCTCGACGTTCGGCACGTCGCGCTGGAACCGCGACAGGCGCGGCAGCAGCCATTTCATCGCGAAGGTCGGCAGCGCATTGATGCGCAGCACGCGTGCGGCACCGGTGTTGCGCAGCTGCTCGGTGGCGAGCGCGATGCTGTCGAACGCGGCACGGACGGTATCCAGATAGCGGCGGCCTTCGTCGGTGAGCTTCACGCGCTTGCCGTAGCGGTGGAACACCGGCTTGCCGAGCCACGCCTCGAACCCGGCGATTTGCCGACTGATGGCACCGTGAGTCACATGCAGCTCGTCGCCGGCGGCGCTGAAGCTTTCGTGTCGTGCCGCTGCTTCAAAGGCCCGAAGCGCGGAAAAGGAAGGGAGATCGCGTGCCATGCTTGTGATTCTAGGTCACAAAGGCGCGCCGATAAAATCGTTTTGCCGGGGTGCGGAACGGCGGTAACCTCGAGGCACCGTTTGATGAGGACCCCCATGCAATCCGTTTCTCCGCCGCCCGCCGCGTCCCCGCGCCGGATCGGCCTCGCCGAGCTGTTCACCGGTTTCCTGTCGCTCGGCCTGATGTCGTTCGGCGGCGCGCTGCCATTCGCACGGCGTACGATCGTCGACGAGCGCAAATGGCTCACCGCCGACGAATTCACCGATCTGCTCGGGCTGTGCCAGTTCCTGCCGGGCGGCAACGTGATCAACCTGTCGGTCGCCGTCGGCATGCGCTTTCGCGGCGTCGCGGGCGCGTTCGCCGGCATTCTCGGGTTGATCGCGGGCCCGACGCTCGTGGTCGTGGCGCTCGGCGTGCTGTATGCGAAGACGCAGGGCGATCCGCGTGTGCAGCACCTGTTCGGCGGGCTCGCTGCCGCAGCCGCGGGCCTGCTCGTCGCGATGGCCGTGAAAGTCGCGAAACAGCTGCGGCACGCGCCGCGCACCGCGGCCGGCATCGCGGCGCTCGCGTTCGTCGCGATCGCGGTGCTGCGCATGCCGCTTCTGACCACGATGCTGGTGCTGACGCCCGCGAGCATCTGGCTCGCGTCGCGCCGTCGCGATACGCCGGCACCGCAGCACGCGGCCGCGCGCGACGGAGGCCAGTCATGAACGACACGCTGGTCGCGATCGCGACGATCTTCAGCCAGCTTTCGCTGCTCGCATTTGGCGGCGGCAACACGATCCTGCCGGAGATGCAGCGGCAGGTCGTCGACGTGCACCACTGGATGAGCGCGCACGAGTTCACCGCGCTGTTCGCGCTCGCGCAGGCCGCGCCGGGGCCGAACATGATGATCGTGTCGCTGGTCGGCTGGCACGTGGCCGGCTGGGCCGGGCTGCTGGTCGCGTCGATCGCGAAGTTCGGGCCGTCGTCGCTCGTCACGGTGCTGGCGCTGCACGCATGGGAGCGCTTTCGCGACCGGCCGTGGCGCCGCTACGTGCAGCAGGGGCTGATGCCGGTCACGGTCGGGCTCGTCGCGGCCAGCGCGGTGCTGATCTCGGAAGCGTCGAACCGCACCGCGATCCAGTGGGGCATCTCCGCCGCATGCGCGGTGCTCGCGTGGCGCACGCGCCTCCATCCGCTATGGCTGCTCGCGGCCGGCGCGTTGATCGGGCTCACGGGCATCGGGCAGTGAGCCAAGGACAAGCCATCTCCCGTGCAGCATACTGGCGCGAATATTCACGGGAGGATCGATGGATCTGGACGGCGCCAGCCGCAATCTCACTGTCGCCGCGTTGCTGACGCTGTCCGGCGGCTACCTCGACGCGTACACGTACGTCGGCCACGGCCACGTGTTCGCGAACACGATGACCGGCAACGTCGCGCTGCTCGGCATCAACCTGTCGGCCGGCGAATGGGCCGCCGCGCTGCATCACGTGCCGCCGCTCGTCGGCTTCGTGATCGCAGTGTTCGTCGCGCACCTGCTCGGTCTCGCCGCGCAGCGCGGCTGGATGCGGCACACCGCGTTCGCGAGCCTGATCGTCGAGATCGCGTTTCTCGGCGTCGCCGCAAGCGGCCTCGTCGGCGCGTCGAGCGCGTGGCTGATTCCGGGCATCTCGTTCGTCGCGACGCTGCAGACGCTGTCGTTCACCCATCTCGAGGAACTGTCGTACACGTCGGTGATGACGACCGGCAACCTGCGGCGTGCCGCGCAGAAGCTGTTCGTCGGGTTGATCCCGCGCTACGACGCGGGTGCGCTGCACGACTCGGCGCTGCTCGCGACGATCAGCTTCTGCTTCCTGGCCGGCGCGGTGGTCGGCGGCCTCGCGACGCGGCTCGCGCCGGACGTCGCGCTGTGGGGCGCCGTGCTGCTGCTTGCGGGCGCGTTCGCGGAGATCGTGCGGCGCGCGTGGCGTCGCGCGGGGAACGGCGGCGACGATGGTCGCGACGGCGACGGGGTGGCGCAAACGGCCTGACGGCGCGCGAGGCAAGCCCGGTACGGGAAACGTTGTTCCCGGGCGACAGTCGCGCGATTACCGCGCGTTTCAATTTCTTTCAGAGATTGCAGTCGTCATATGATTCAGCCCATATCGCGCGCGCCATGAACGTGCGCGATCGCCACCCGGCTGCGCACGCGGCCGGCAATGAACGGAGACACCTACAAATAGGAAAGCTCATGAAGCAGACCACCCGACTCGCAGTCATCGCAGGGGGCGCCGCGCTCGCATTCGCCAGCCAGTACGCGGCCGCACAAAGCTCGGTCACGCTCTGGGGCGTCGCCGACGTCAGCGTCCGCTACCTGACCAACGCAAACGCCAAGAACGACGGCCTGCTGTCGATGACCAACGGCGCGATCACCAACAGCCGCTTCGGCATCTACGGCACGGAAGACCTCGGCAGCGGCCTGAAGGCCGTGTTCAAGCTCGAAAGCGGCGTGAACCTGCAGAACGGCGCATTCTCCGACAGCGGCCGCCTGTTCAACCGTGCGGCATACGTCGGCCTGGATAGCCCGTACGGCACGGTGACGCTCGGCCGCCAGAAGACGCCGCTCTTCGACCTGCTGTCGGACACCTACGATCCGCTGACGGTCGGCAACTACTTCGAAAATGCCTGGCTGCCGGTCGCACTCGGCGGCGGCCTGTATGCGGACAACCAGATCAAGTACTCGGGCACTTTCGCGGGCCTGACCGCGAAGGCGATGTATTCGACGGGCACGAACTACGAATCGACCGGCGCGGGCGGCTTCTCGGGCCAGATCCCGGGCTCACTCGGCAAGGGCAATGCGTGGGGCGTGTCGCTGTCGTACGTGATGGGCCCGCTCAGCATCGCGGCCGGCGCGCAGCAGAACAGCGACAACTCCGCACGCAAGCAGACGATCTACCACGCGAACGTCGTGTACGCGTTCAGCAAGGCGAAGGTCTATGCCGGCTACCTGCGCTCGAAGGACGACACCGGTTTCGTCGACAGCCTGCTCGCGCAGCAGTCGATTCCGGTCGCGAAGGGCACGGGCCGGATCGACGACGGTCCGTTCGCGGGCGTGAGCTGGCAGGTCAGCACGCCGCTGACGCTGACGGGCGCGTTCTACTACGACCACATGCGCAACGCGATGACCGCGAACGGCACGCTCGCGAGCGGCAACCGCTACGCGATCGTCGGCATCGCCGAATACGCGCTCAGCAAGCGCACGGAAGTCTACGGCACCGTCGACTTCAACAAGACGAACGGCGCGGCGAACGTCGAACTGCCGGGTCGCAGCAACCAGACCGGCATCGCGATCGGCCTGCGCAATATCTTCTGACGAAAGTCGGCATGCACGCGCCGGCCCAGGCTCGGCGCGTATCGAAGAGGCTCCCGCGGGAGCCTCTTTTTTTTCGTCACGCGACCTTCATGCGCGTGGCCGACCATTCAGCGATCGCTCCATCGGGAACGACCATCCCGTAAGGATTCCGTCGGCATTCCAGAACATACTTTGACAGTGCGCGCGAAGCGATTCCGCTACGCTGCGTGCAGGGTCCGCCGTGTGCCGCAACGCACGCGCGGGCGTCGTTCCGGCGTACGTTTCGCGTGCGGCCGGCCTCGTGCGTAACTTGTGTATCCGGTGATGACAAACACGGTCTGCCGGTTTTTTTCGTGGGACGATGCGCTCACGATTTTCTTGAAAGGGGATGACGATGGGTATCCTGAACACCGTGGGTGAAATCGCTGGCGCAGTGGCAGCCGTCGAGGCGGCCGAGAAGGTCGATCCGGATGCGGGCCTGCTGACCAAGGCGGCGGCGGCCGTCGCCGGCTTCAAGGGCGCCGAGGCGATCGAAGGCATGCTCGAGAAGAAGGAAGAGCAGCCCCAGCAGGCAGACGATACGCAGGCGACGGACGGCAGCGACACGTCGCAGGCCTGAGCATGGCGGCCGGTCCCGCCGCGGGTGCGCCCCTCGCGCGCCCGGACGGACCGGTGCCGCGCGGCCGGCAGGCCGGGCATGTGGTCGATCGGTGACGCATGGCAAACCCGGCAGCTGGTTTGACCGGCGAGAGGCAACGTCTCTCGCCGTTTTTTATGGCGCGCGCGTCCTGCGGCGCCACGGTCCACACGAATTCCCGAATCTTGTTATCGTGCCGTCATCCGAATCGAGATGAGGGCTTGCGATGGATTTCGACTACGACCTGTTCGTCATCGGGGCCGGCTCCGGCGGCGTGAGGCTCGCCCGGATGTCGGCGTCATACGGCGCGCGCGTCGGCATAGCGGAAGAAGAGCAGATCGGCGGGACCTGCGTGCTGCGCGGCTGCATTCCGAAGAAGCTGCTCGTCTACGCATCGCACTATCCGCACGAGCTCGAGGACGCGAAGGGCTTCGGCTGGACCTTCGGCGCCGGCACGCTCGACTGGCCCGCGCTGATCGCCGCGAAGGATCGCGAGATCAACCGGCTCAGCGACATCTACATCAACCTGCTGCGGCAATCCGGCGTCGCGATGCACGCAGGGCGCGCGACGCTCGTCGATGCGCATACCGTCGCGATCGGCGAACGCACGATCCGTGCGCGCCACATCGCGATCGCGACCGGTTCGCGCCCGTCGCTGCCGTCGCGGCCCGGCATCGAGCATGCGATCACGTCGCGCGAGGCGCTGTCGCTCGCGACGCTGCCCGCACGCATCGCGGTGGTCGGCGGCGGCTATATCGCGGTCGAGTTCGCGGGCATCTTCAACGGTGTCGGCAGCCATGTCGATCTCTTCTATCGCGGCGAGAAGATCCTGCGCGGCTTCGACGACGATGTGCGTCAATTCCTGACCGACGAGATGACCAGGCAGGGCGTCGCGATCCATGCGCGCGCGGTGGTCGAATCGATCGCGCGCGCGGACGACGGCACGCTCTCCGTGCGTGTCGGCGACGCGCAGCACGGGCCGTACGACGCGGTGCTCTACGCGACCGGCCGCGTGCCGAACGTCGAAGGGCTGGGGCTCGAACGGGCGGGCGTCGTGCTCGACGCGCGTGGTGCGATCGCCGTCGATGCGTATTCGGCGACGTCGGTGCCCTCGATCCATGCGATCGGCGACGTCACGTCGCGGCCGCAGCTCACCCCGGTGGCGACGCGCGACGGCGGACTGCTCGCGCGGACATTGTTCGGCGGCGCGCGTGTCGCGGCCGATCACGATTATGTGCCGTCGGCCGTGTTCAGCCAGCCCGAGGTCGCGACGGTCGGCCTGACCGAGGCCGATGCGCGTCGCCTGCACGGCGAGGTCGACATCTACCGCGCGTCGTTCAAGGCGCTGCGCCACACGCTGTCGGGCCGCGACGAGCGCACGCTGATGAAGCTCGTGGTCGCGCGCGACAGCCAGCGCGTGATCGGCGCGCACATGGTCGGCCGCGACGCGGGCGAGATCATCCAGGGCATCGCGATCGCGATTCGCGCGGGCGCGACGAAGGCGCAGTTCGACGACACGATCGGCATTCACCCGACCGCAGCGGAGGAATTCGTGACGATGCGCCAGAAAGTGGCCGACTGACCGCAACCGGTGCGCCGGCTCGCCGGCCGGCGCGCGTGTTCCGCGCGCCCGGCTGGCGTGTGACGCACCACGGATCCGCGATGATTCGTAAAGAACGTCAATTCTTCCAAAGAATCCCCGTCTCGATAATCAGGCTTGGTATCATCGGCCAAAATCATATTCGGGGCCGATCATGCGCGATCAACAGCGCAGTAAACAAAATCAAGGGGTAGCCGGCGCAAGCGGGGTGGTCGATCCATGCGCCGCGCGTTCGCGTCTTGCCGCAGCACGTCCGTTGCGCGCACTTTCCCTTCGCATGCCGCCATCTCCGTCGCCGTCCGGGCGATGAAGTCGCGCGCGCCAATGCGTGCCCCAACCGTTTCAATCACCGCATCGACCGCCGGCTCGTCAACGCGCCGGCGCGCCCGTTCCGGGCAATCTTTTCACGCAAGGAGACCAGCAGTGAACATTCAGACACGACGCACCGTTCTCGTGGCGGCGGCGCTCGTCGCGGCGCTGTCCGGCTGCGCGACCGAATCGTCGCGCGCGCTCGACGTGCCGGCAGTGAGCAGCGCGCAGAAGCCGTATGCGGGCAAGCCCGTCGCGATCGCGGTCGGCAAGTTCGACAATCGCTCGAGCTACATGCGCGGCATCTTCTCGGACGGCATCGACCGCCTCGGCGGACAGGCGAAGACGATCCTCGTCACGCGCCTGCAGCAGAGCCGCCGCTTCAACGTGCTCGATCGCGAGAACCTCGACGAGATCAAGCAGGAAGCCGGCTTCATGAAGAAGGCACAGGCCGTGAAGGGCGCGAACTACGTCGTGACCGGTGACGTGACCGAGTTCGGCCGCAAGGACGTCGGCGATCACCAGCTGTTCGGCATTCTCGGCCGCGGCAAGACGCAGGTCGCGTATGCGAAGGTCAACCTGAACATCGTCGACACGACGACGTCGGAAGTCGTCGCATCGAGCCAGGGTGCGGGCGAGTTCAGCCTGTCGAACCGGGAAGTGATCGGCTTCGGCGGCACGGCCGGTTACGACTCGACGCTCAACGGCAAGGTGCTTGACCTCGCGATCCAGGAAGCCGTGAATCATCTCGTCGACCAGGTCGACGCCGGCACGCTGAAGGTACCGCAGTAAGCGTCGCAGCCCATGTAGCAGCGCGGCGCCGGGGCCGGCGCCGCGCTGGACCGATCGACAACGACATCAAAAGAGAACAGACCATGAAACGGGGTAACTGGCTGCCGGCAACGGCCGCCGCCTTGCTGCTCGCCGGCTGCGCGAGCTCCACGCCGCCGCTTTATCAGTGGACCGGCTATCAGCCGCAGGTGTACGAGTACTTCAAGGGGCAGAAGTCGCCGCAGGAGCAGATCGACGCGCTCGAAAAGGCGCTGCAGGAGATTCGCGCGAAGGGCAACATGCCGCCGCCGGGCTTCCATGCGCATCTGGGGATGCTGTACGCGAGCGTCGGCAACGAGCAGCAGGCCGAGCAGGAACTGCAGGCCGAGAAGCAGTCGTTCCCGGAATCGTCGACCTTCATGGATTTCCTGATGAAGAAAAAGACCGGCGCGTCGAAGACCGCGGATCAGAAGCCAGCCGCCCAGGCGATCGCCGGCCAGAAGGATATTGCCCCGACCACCGCCAAACCGTAACGCGCCCGCCATGTTCAAGACACTCTCATTCAAGCTGATGTCCGTGCTGTCGATCGTCGCGCTGTTGAGCGCGTGCGCGCAGCCGGTGAAACGACCCGACTACACGGCGTTCAAGAAGAGCCAGCCGCGCTCGATCCTCGTCCTGCCGCCTCTCAACGAGACGTCCGACGTGGCGGCAACCTACGGGATGCTGTCGCAGATGACGCTGCCGCTCGCCGAATCCGGCTACTACGTGGTGCCGGTTGCCGTGATGGACGAGACGTTCAAGCAGAACGGCCTGACCAACGCGGCCGAGATCCAGCAGACGTCGCCCGCGAAGCTGCGCGAGATTTTCGGTGCGGATGCCGCGCTGTATTCGAAGGTGTCGCAGTACGGCACCGTCTACCGGATCCTTGCGAGCGCAACGGTCGTGTCGGCCTCGGCGAAGCTCGTCGACCTGCGCACCGGCGACGTGCTGTGGCAGGGCCGGGCGAGCGCGAGCAGCGACGAGGGCGGCAACAACGGCGGCGGCAGCCTGATCGGCATGCTGGTGACGGCAGCGGTCAAGCAGATCGCGAACACGCTGATCGACCAGAGCCATGACGTCGCCGCGTTCACCAGCACGCGGCTGCTGTCGGCCGGTCCGCCGAACGGGCTGCTGTACGGTCCGCATTCGCCGAAGTACGGGACGGACTGATCGGTGCATGTCGTGCGCGGTGCGTGGGCACGGTATGTGCCCGACGCACCGATGTCATGCGAATCGATTGCACGGCCGCGCTTGTTGCGCGGCCGTTTTTCATTTTGCATCGGTGTGTGGCGTGAGACGCGCGGTGTGCGACGCGCTTACGGCTCGCATCGCTCCGATGCGGCCCGCTCAATGTATGCCGAACGCGTCGAGCAGCCGGTACCAGCTCATGGCGAGCACCAGCGCCGGCGTGCGCAGCGTCGCGCCGCCGGGGAAGTCGCGATGCCGGATCTTGCCGAACAGGTCGAAGCGGCTCGCCTGGCCGTCGATCGCTTCGGCGATCAGCTTGCCCGCGAGCGCGGTCGTGTTCACGCCGTGCCCCGAGAAGCCCTGCGCGAAGTACATCGTCGGCGCCACGCGCCCGAAGTGCGGCGCGCGGTTCATCGTGATGTCGACGAAGCCGCCCCATGCGTAGTCGACCTTGACGTCCGCGAGCTGCGGGAACGTCTTCAGCATGTCCGCGCGCATTGCCGCCGCGAGATCGCGCGGTTGCCGCGTCGAATAGCTGACCTTGCCGCCCCATACGAGCCGCGTGTCGGGCGCCGGCCGGAAATAGTCGAGCACGAAGCGGCTGTCGCAGATCGCCGCGCGCGCGGGCATCAGCGCGGCGGCGCGCGCTTCGCCGAGCGGCTCGGTGGCGATCACGTAGGTGCCGACCGGCATGATCTTCTTCGACAGCGCGGGCGCGAGCGTACCCACGTACGTGTTGCACGCGAGCACGACGAAGCGCGCGCGCACCTGCCCCTGGGCGGTTTCGACGACGTGGCCGCCCGACACGTCGCGCACGCGCGTCACGCAGCTGTCCTCGTGGATCCGCACGCCGGCGTCGGTGGCCGCACGCGCGAGCCCGAGCGTGTAGTTCAGCGGATGCAGGTGGCCGCTGTCGGGGTCGTACAGGCCGCCGCGATAGCGCGCCGACTGCACGTAGTCGCCGAGCTCGTCTGCCTCCACGTAATGGAAGCGGTCGTAGCCGAAGCGCTTCGCGGCCTCGTCGCGCCAGCGCTTCAGCGCATCCGCGTCGCGCTCGGTGTTCGCGGCGGTCAGGTAGCCCGGTACGAGCGCGCAGTCGATGTCGTGCCGCGCGATGCGGGACTTCACGAGCGACAGCGTTTCGAGCCCCATGTCCCAGATCCGCTTCACGTCGCCTTCCGGCATGAAGTTGCCGAACGTGTCGATGTCGCATGCAAAGCCGCCGATCAGCTGGCCGCCGTTGCGCCCGCTCGCCGCCCATCCGACCCGCGACGCTTCGAGCACGGTCACCGAGTGGCCGCGCTCGGCGAGGTTGAGCGCGGCGGACAAACCGGTGAGGCCCGCGCCGATCACGCACACGTCGGCGTCGGTCGTGCCGGCGAGCGGCGCATGGCGGGTCGTATCGTTGGCGGTCGCCGCGTAGTACGACGCGACGTGCGGCTGGTTGGCGAATGTCTGCATGATCAGGAAAGCGAATGAAGGGGCTCAGAACAGCTCGCGCACGCGGTGGTACAGCATCCCGAGTTCGAGCGCGGGTTGCCGCCACGCATCGCCGCCGGGAAAGCGCCGGTGGCGCAGCTGCGCGAACAGGTCGAACGCGCGCGTGTCGCCCGCGATCGCGCCGGCGATCGCGCGTCCGGCGACTCCGGTCAGCGCGACGCCGTGCCCGCTGAAGCCCTGGACGTAGAAGAAGTTCGGATCGAGCGCGCCGAAGTCCGGCGCGCGGTTGCGCGTGACGTCGACGAAGCCGCCCCACGCGTGGTCGACGCGCACGTCGGCGAGTTGCGGGAACACGCCGACCATGCGCTGCCGGATCGTTTCCGCGAGCGTGTCGGGCGACGCGCCCGCGGAGTTCGCGCGGCCGCCGAACAGCATTCGATGGTCGGCCGACAGCCGGAAGTAGTCGAGGAAGAAGTTGTTGTCGCACACGGCTTCGCGCTGCGCGATCAGCGCGTCGGCGCGCGCGCGGCCGAGCGGTTCGGTCGCGATGATGTACGACGCGATCGGCGCGATGCGCGCGGCGGTGGCGGCAGGCAGGATGCCGCCGGGGCCTGCGTTGCAGCACGACACGACGAAGCGGCAGCGCACTTCGCCCGACGGTGTGCGCACGACCGGCCGCGCGCCGCGAACGACGTCGAGCGCGGGCGTGTGCGCATGGAGCGCGACGCCTTCGCGGCGCGCGGCATCGGCGAGGCCCAGGCAATACTTGAGCGGATGCAGGTGACCCGACAGCGGATCGTAGACGCCCGCCAGATAACGGGACGATGCGATGCGCGCGCGAATCGCGCCGGTGTCGAGCCACGACAGCGACGGATGGCCCCAGCGCGACGTCGCGGCATCCATCCATGCGCGCAGGTCGTCGATGCGGCGCGGCTTCGTCGCGACCGTGAGGTAGCCGCGCGTGAAGTTGCAGTCGATGCCGTGGCGCGCGATGCGCTCGGCGATCAGCGCGACGCCGTCGAGCGACAGCGACCACGCGGCACGCGCGCCAGTGGCGCCGAGTTGCCGCTCGATTACCTCGTCTTTCGCGAAGCCCGTGATTGCCTGGCCGCCGTTGCGGCCCGACGCGCCCCAGCCGGGCCGGTTCGCATCGATCACGGCGACCGACAGCCCGCGTGCGCGGCAGTCGAGCGCCGTCGACAGGCCCGCGAAGCCCGCGCCGATCACGCACACATCGACGTCGATCGCGTCTTCCAGCACGGGATCGTCGGCCGCGGGTCGCGCGGCGGTCGCTTCGTAGTACGAGTCGCGCGCGAGCGCGTCGGCGCGGCGGGTGAAAGACTGCGTCATCAAACCGACTCCCTCGAGGACGGCCGGCGCCGGTGCGCGACGCACCGCGATCCGGCCGGGTGAAACGATGCGGGACGCCATGCACGCGGCACGGCGTCCCGCGCGGCCAGCATCAGAACGAATAGATGAACTGCGTCGCGAGCAGGTCGTTGGACTTGCCGTACGAGCCGTCGTTGCGCAGGAACACCTTGTTGTTCGCCCAGTCGTGCCGGTATTCGACCTTCACGGTGATCTGCTGGGTCGGATAGAACAGCAGATCGAGCGCGACGTCCTGGCGCACCGCGCCCTTGCACTCGAAGCCCAGGCCGCCGCCGGCCTTCGACATCGCGAGGCAGTCCGCGTCGACGCCGAAGCCGTTGTTCGGATCCATCCCGTTGCCGTTCAGCGCGATGCCGCCACCGCCGCCGCCGTTCTTCGTGTTGGCGAGCAGGTCGTAGCGCAGCGTCACGCCCATGCGACCGACCACCGGCGCGTTGAACTTGCGGTGCGCGAGCAGCGACAGACCGTACCACTGCGCGAGCCCGCCGTTGAACGCCGCATGCTGCTGCCGGCCGTAGTCGACTTCGGCGTTGTACTGAATATCGGCGAGCGTGTAGGTCGCATCGAGTTCGCCGAAGAAGAACGAACCATAGGCGCTCGGTGCCGCACCGCCCGGGCCGTAGTGGACGACGCCCTGGTCGTCGATCGCGCTCGCCAGCGTCTGCCGCCCGATGTTGAACGACCCGCCGATATCGAGCGCGCTCGACCACGTGTAGTCCGCGCGCGCGGTGAAGGTCGGCACCTTGTTGCTCGTGCTGATCGGGTCGCCGAGCGCATTGGTGCCCGTCTGCGTGACCGAGCCGTACGTGCGGTACTGCTCGTTGCCGAGGAAGAACTTCCACGCCCAGTTGCCCTTCGTGTAGTTCGCACCGACGCCGACGTAGCTGCCCGGATCCGAGAAATCGTACAGCAGGTTGTGCGTGAGTGTGAGCATCTGATTCGACTGCTGCACCTCGTAGCCGCCGAAGCTCGGGATCAAACCGGCGACGAGCGTCGTCGACGCGGTGATCGGCACGTTGACGACCGCCGTGTTCAGCAGGTTGTCGGTGATCGAGCCGCGCGAGTTTTGCAGCAGCGTGATGCCGTTGCCGCGGTTCGGCATCAGCGTGATCTCCGCCGACGGCGCCATCGGGCCGACGCCGAAGGTCTTCTTGATGTCGAGGTAGAGATCGCCGAACGTGCTGTTGAAGTAGTTGTACGCGTTCTCGTGGTTCGCGAACAGGAACGACGACGTGCCGGCCGCGCGGTTGTAGATGTAGGTCGGGTCGATGTAGCCCGTGACCGACAGGCCCGCGAGCGGCCCGGTGTTGGCGGCGTCCGTCAGCGAGTCGACCTTCAGCTGCTGGTTCGCGATCTGCTGCTTCATTTCGCTGACTTCGTCGTTGGTCAGCGTGGCCTGGGCACGGCCGTAGTCCGGCGAGGACGGATCGGCGGCCACCATCGCCGGCTTGGCCGAGGCCGTCGCGCCGGCCTGCGCGACCGGCGCGCCGCCCGGCTTCGCGGCGAGCTGCGCCTGCATGGCCTTCATCTGCTTCTGCAGCGCGGCGACCTGCGCCTGCAGTGCCTTGATTTCGGCGGAGGTCGAGTCGGCCAGCGCGATGCCCGGCAACGCGCCGGCCACCAGCAGGCAGATCAGTTTCTTCTTCATTGCGGATTCTCCTTGTCGTGGGCCTGTCAATGTGTGATCGGTTTGCGCGCCGCATCACGCGGCGCGCGGGTCTTGTTATCGATGGAACGGGAAGAGGAAAGTCAGGCCGCCGCGAACGCCGCCTTCATGTCGGCCACGCGGCGTCGCTCGCGCGCGATCATCATCTGGTTCACGACGATCACGCCGATCGTCACTGCGGTGATGAACAGCGTCGCGAGTGCATTCATTTCAGGGTTCAGGCCAAGACGCACACGCGAGAACACCACCAGCGGCAGCGTCGTCGAGCCGGGCCCGGACAGGAACGCCGACAGCACCAGATCGTCGATCGACAGCGTGAACGACAGCAGCCAGCCCGACAGCAGCGCCTGCGAGATCAGCGGCAGCGTCACCACGAAGAACACCTTCAGCGGCGTCGCGCCCAGATCGAGCGCCGCTTCCTCCAGCGACTTGTTCATCTCCTTCACGCGCGACTGCACGATGATCGCCACGTACGACACGCAGAGCATCACGTGGCCGATCCAGATCGTCACCATCCCGCGACCCTTCGGCCAGCCGAACATCTGCTCCAGCGCCACGAAAAGCAGCAGCAGCGAGATGCCCTGGATCACCTCGGGAATCACGAGTGGCGCGTTGATCATCCCCGTGTACAGCGTGAAGCCCTTGAAGCGGCCGAAGCGCGCGAGCACGAAGCCCGCCCACGTGCCGATCACGACCGACGCGGTGGCCGTCAGGAGACCGATCTTCAGCGACAGCCACGCGGCCGTGAGCAGCTCGTCGTCCTGCCACAGCGCCGCGTACCACTTCAGCGAGAAGCCCGACCACACCGTCACCAGCTTCGACTCGTTGAACGAGTACACGACCAGGCTGATGATCGGGATGTACAGGAACAGAAAGCCGAAGGCGAGGACGCCTGTCGACAGCGGTTTGCTCGGCTTGATCATTTCGCTTCCTCCAGTTCCTTGACCTGGTAGTACTGGAACAGCGCCATCGGCACCAGCAACAGCAGCACCATCGCGACCGTCACCGCGGACGCCATCGGCCAGTCCATGTTGTTGAAGAACTCGTCCCACATCACGCGGCCGATCATCAGCGTGTCGGCGCCGCCGAGCAGCTCCGGAATCACGTACTCGCCGACCGCCGGAATGAACACCAGCAGGCTGCCGGCGATGATCCCGTTCTTCGACAGCGGCAGCGTGATGCGCGTGAACGCGACCCACGGTCTCGCGCCAAGGTCGTACGCGGCCTCGAGCAGCGTCAGATCCATCTTCACGAGGTGCGCATACAGCGGCATCACCATGAACGGCAGGTACGAATAGACCATCCCGATGTAGACGCCCGCGTCGCTGTGATAGAGGCGCAGCGGCGTGTGGATGATGCCCAGTGCGATCAGCGTGTGGTTCAGGAGGCCGTCATCCTTCAGGATGCCGATCCATGCGTACACGCGAATCAGGAACGACGTCCAGAACGGCAGCATCACGGCCATCATCAGCACGTTGCGCCGGGCCGGTTCCGAGCGCGCGATGTAGTACGCCATCGGGTAACCGATCAGCAGGCACAGCAGCGTCGACACGGCGGCCATCTTCAGCGAGCTGAGGTAGGTCGCGATGTACAGGTCGTCCTGCAGCAGGAACGCGTAGTGCGACAGCTGCAGCGCGAAGTGCACGACGCCGTCCTTGATCTCGACGAGCGACGTGTACGGCGGGATCCCCATCACCTGGTCGGCGAAGCTGATCTTGAACACCAGCACGAACGGCAGCGCGAAGAAGATCGTGAGCCACACGAACGGCACGCCGATCGCGATGCCGCGGCCCGACGGCAGGAAGCGCGACAGCGCGGCGAAGCGGCTGCGGCGTTTGGCGGCCTGAGTCGTAGCGGTCGCACCGGTCGGCACCGGCGCGGAAGGCGTGGAAGCGGAAGTTCTCATCATGTCGCCCTCATTGCGTCAGCACGACGCCGCTGGCCGGCGACCACGACACGAACACGTCGTCGTTCCACGCCGGCGCGCTGTCGTGCATCAGGTGCGAGCTCGACAGGTTCGACACCACCGTCTTGCCGCTCGGCAGGCGCACGTGATACAGCGAATACGCGCCCATGTACGCGATGTCGGTCACGACGCCGCGCGCCCAGTTGTGATGCGAGCCGGGTTTTTCGCGGGACACGTGCACGCGCTCCGGGCGCACCGAGATGCCGACCGGCATGCCGAGCGGGCCTGTCACGCCGTGGCTCACGTACATGCGTGCCTCGAGGTCGTCGCTCTCGACGAAGATGTGATCGGGTTCGTCCTCGACCACGCGCCCCTCGAACAGGTTCGTCGAGCCGATGAATTCGGCCGAGAAGCGGCTGTTCGGGAATTCGTACACTTCGCCGGGCGAGCCGATCTGCACGATCTTGCCTTCGCTCATCACCGCGAGGCGGCTCGCCATCGTCATCGCTTCTTCCTGGTCGTGCGTGACCATCACGCAGGTCACGTCGACCTTCTCGATGATGTTCACCAGTTCGAGCTGGGTCTTCTGGCGGATCTTCTTGTCGAGCGCGGACATCGGCTCGTCGAGCAGCAGCAGCTTCGGGCGCTTCACCAGCGAGCGGGCGAGCGCGACGCGCTGCTGCTGGCCGCCCGACAGTTGATGCGGCTTGCGCTTCGCGTACTTGCTCATCTGCACGAGCGCAAGCGCGTCGGCCACGCGTTCCTTGATTTCGTTCTTCGGCGTGCCTTCCTGCTTCAGGCCGAACGCGACGTTCGACTCGACCGACATGTGCGGAAAGAGCGCGTACGACTGGAACATCATGTTCACCGGCCGGCGGTACGGCGGCAGCGACGCGAGGTCCTCGCCGTCGACGAAGATCTTGCCGGAGGTGGCCGTTTCCAGCCCGGCGAGCATGCGCAGCAGCGTCGACTTGCCGCAGCCCGAGCTGCCGAGCAGTGCGAACAATTCGTTTTTCGCGATCGTCAGGTTCACGTTGTCGACGGCCGTGCTGTCGCCGAATTTCTTCACGACGTTTTCGATGCGCACGAACGTGTCGTTCTTCGAGCGGGCCGGGGCGGCCGGTTGGGTCTGGCGTGCAGCAGCGGAAGAGGGTATCGATTGCATGGGAGTCACCATTCGTTCTTCACGGATTGCAGGCGTGAGCGTTCCCGCGCGAGACGCGCAACGCGACTCGCGGACAACGGCTCGTGCCGGATGGAACAGGGCGCGCGGCGCGCGCAGGCGGACGGCGGTCCGCGTATCTCAGGCGCGCAGGCGTGAAGCGATGCCTGCGCCGCCGTGATGCATGGCGATCAGTGGCCGGTTTTCAGTTGCGCCCACAGACGGTTCTCGAGGCGCAGGATGTCGGCCGGCATCGGCTTCATCAGCACCATCTTCTTCAGCACGTCTTCGGGCGGATAGACGGTCGGATCCTGCGCGACGGCCGGCGTCACGAACTGATGCGCGGCCTTGTTCGCGGTCGGGTAGAACACCGTGTTGGTGATCGCCGCGTTGACCTTCGCGTCGGACACGTAGTTGATCCACTTCAGCGCGGCCTCGGGGTGCGGTGCATCCTTCGGAATCACCATCACGTCGAACCACAGCAGGCCGCCTTCCTTCGGATTCGAGAACTTGATGTCGTACGAGCGCTTCGCCTCCGACGAGCGGCGGTGCGCGATGCCGACGTCGCCCGACCAGCCGAGCGCGACGCACACGTCGTTGTTCGCGAGGTCGTTGATGTAGCCGGACGAGTTGAACTGGGTGATGTACGGGCGGACTTTCTTCAGGACTTCGAAGGCAGCCTGGTAGTCGCCGGGGTTCTTGCTGTTCGGATCCTTGCCCATGTACTGCAGCGTGGCTGCGAACACGTCGACGGCCTGGTCGAGGAACGACACGCCGCAGCCCTTCAGCTTTTCCATGTTGGCCGGGTCGAACACCAGCGCCCAGCTGTCGACCGGCGCCTTGTCGCCGAGCGCCTTCTTCACCGCCTGCACGTTGTAGCCGATGCCGTCGGTGCCATACGCCCACGGTACGCCGTACTGGTTGCCCGGATCGGCATCCGCGATCATCTTCATCAGCAGCGGATCGAGATTCGCGAGGTTCGGGATCTTCGACTTGTCGAGCTTCTGATACACGCCGGCCTGGATCTGCTTGGCCATGTAGTTCGAGGTCGGCACGACGATGTCGTAGCCCGAGCTGCCCGCCAGCAGCTTCGCCTGCAGCGTGTCGTCGCTGTCGTAGTTGTCGTACTTGACGTGAATGCCCGTCTGTTTCTGGAAGTTCGGAATCGTGTCGGGTGCGATGTAGTCGGACCAGTTGTAGACGTTCAGTTCGTCGGCGTGCGCCGACGGGCTGGCGACCGACGTGAACGCGGCCGCGGCGGCAAGGGCCGCGACGGAACAGGCTTGGCGAAGAAAGCAGGCACGCATGGTGGAATTCCCCTGGGTTATGGCGGCGTGCGGCACCCGCCGCACGCCTGTAGGCAAAGTCGTTACGAAAGGCCCAGTTGCTGGGCGGTCGCATCGACGGCCTTCTTCGCCTTCGATACGAGCTCATCGATTTCCTGACGCGAGATCACGAGCGGCGGCGACAGCAGCATCCGGTCGCCGGTCGCACGCATGATCAGGTTGCCGCTGAAGCAGAAGTCCCGGCAGATCGTGCCGACGTCGCCGCCGTTCGCGAAGCGGCGGCGTTCGGCCGGCGACTCGGCGAGCTGCAGGCTCGCGACCATCCCGTGGCCGTGCACTTCGCCGACGATCGGATGACGCGCGAAGGTCTCGCGCATCAGCGCCTGGAAGTAAGGGCCCGTGTCGTGCTTGACGCGCTCGACGATCCCTTCGTCGCGCAGCAGCTTCAGGTTCGCGACCGCCACCGCCGCCGCGACCGGATGGCCCGAGTACGTGAGGCCGTGATTGAATTCGCCGTTGTCGATGATCGGGCGCGCGATGCGTTCATGGATGCCCACCGCGCCCATCGGCACGTAACCCGACGTCAGGCCCTTGGCCATCGTGATCAGGTCCGGCTCGAAGCCGAAGTGCTGATGCGCGAACCATTCGCCGGTGCGGCCGAAGCCGCCGATCACTTCGTCGGCGACGAGCAGGACGTCGTACTTGCGGCAGATCCGCTGGATTTCCGGCCAGTACGTCGACGGCGGGAAGATCACGCCGCCCGCGCCCTGGAACGGCTCGCCGATGAACGCCGCGACGTTCTCCGCGCCGAGTTCGAGGATCTTCGCCTCGAGCTGCTGCGCGCGTGCGAGGCCGAATGCCTCGGGCGTCTCGCCGGCCTGCGCTTCGCCGAAGAAATACGGTTGATCGATGTGCACGATGTGCTCGACCTTCGACGGCATCTGCTCGTGCATGTAGCCCATCCCGCCGAGCGTGCCGCCCGCGATCGTCGAGCCGTGGTAGCCGTTCTTGCGCGAGATCACGTATTTCTTCTGCGGCTTGCCCTGCACGCGCCAGTACTGATGCACGAGGCGCAGCACGGTGTCGTTGCCTTCCGAGCCGCTGTTGCAATAGAAGAAGTGGTTGAAGCCGGCTGGCGTCACTTCCGCGAGCATCGCGGAAAGCTCGATCACCGGCGGGTGCGTCGTCTTGAAGAACGTGTTGTAGAACGGCAGTTCCTGGAGCTGGCGATACGCGGCGTCGGCGAGTTCCTTGCGGCCGTAGCCGACGTTGACGCACCAGAGGCCGGCCATCCCGTCGATGACCTTGTTGCCGTCCGAGTCCCACAGATAGACGCCCTCGGCCTTCACGATCACGCGGCTGCCCGCGCGGTTGAGCGCACCCATGTCCGAGAACGGGTGGATGTGGTGCGCGGCGTCGAGCGCGCGGTATTCGGCGGTCGAGCGTGCCTGCGTCGTGCGCGGTGCGGCGGCCGGCGCGGCCGGCTGGATCCATGCAGATTCGTTGCGGTAAGTCATGTTTCCTCCGTGATTCCGTATTCGGTCGTGCGCACGCTCAGACGTGCAGCAGCAGATGGCGGCGTTCCCACGAGCTGATCACGCGGAAGAACGCTTCGTATTCGGTTTCCTTCAGTGCGAAATACGCCTTCAGGAACTTGTGGCCGAGAATCTCGCCGAGCGGCTCGCATGCGGCCATCAGCGTGAGCCCTTCCTCGAGGTTGCGCGGCAGCTGGTACGGCAGTTCGTAGCCGTCGCTGACGAGCGGTTCGGTCGGTTCGAGACGCTGCGTCATGCCGAGATAGCCGGCCGCGAGCGTCGCCGCGAGCGCGAGGTACGGGTTGCAGTCGACGCCCGGGATACGGTTCTCGATGCGGCGCGCGGCCGGGCCCGAGTGCGGGATGCGGAAGCCGACCGTGCGGTTGTCGTAGCCCCACTGCACGTTGATCGGCGCGGCCATGAAGCGCGACAGCCGGCGGTACGAATTGATGTACGGCGCGAAGATCGGCATCAAGGCGGGCGTGTATTTCTGCAGCCCCGCGAGGTAGTTGTAGAACATCGACGTCGCGCCGCCGGTTTCCCGCGACGTGAACAGGTTCTGGCCCGTCTCCTCGTCGACGATGCTCTGGTGCACGTGCATCGCCGAACCCGGCTCGTTTTCCATCGGCTTGGCCATGAACGTCGCGTACATGTTGTGACGCAGCGCGGCCTCGCGCACCGTGCGCTTGAACAGGAACACCTGGTCGGCGAGCGACAGCGCGTCGCCGTGCATGAAGTTGATCTCCATCTGCGCGGCGCCGACTTCGTGGATCAGCGTGTCGATGTCGAGGTTCTGTGCTTCGCAGTACTCGTAGATGTCCTCGAACAGCGGGTCGAACTCGTTGACCGCCTCGATCGAATACGACTGGCGGCCCGTCTCGGGGCGGCCCGTGCGGCCGACCGGCGGACGCAGCGGCAGGTCCGGGTCCTTGTTCATGTCGACCAGGTAGAACTCGAGCTCCGGCGCGACGACGGGCTTCCAGCCCTTCGCCTTGTACAGGTCGAGCACGCGGCGCAGCACGTAGCGCGGCGAGATCTCGACCGGCGAGCCGTCGAAGTGCACGCAGTCGTGGATCACTTGCGCGGTCGGGTCGACCGCCCACGGGATCAGGCGAATGGTCGACGTGTCGGGCACGCACACCATGTCGGGATCGGTCACGCCGGTCAGCGAGCCGTCTTCCGGATACTCGCCGGTGACGGTCTGCACCATCACGGCCTGCGGCAGGCGCATCGATTCGCCGGACGTGAACTTGTTGCGCGGCGTGATCTTGCCGCGCGCGATGCCGGCCATGTCGGGAATGATCGCTTCGATCTCGGTGATCCGGTACTGCTTCAGAAATTCGTCGATGTCTTGCATGTTCGTTCTCGTTGGTTGTTCGACGCGCTCATGCGAGCGCGGCGGCGGCCCTGGTGCGCTCGCGGGCGTTCCGGCGGGCGCGGCATGCGTCGCCGAAGGCGCGGAAGATCGCGCTCGACAGCGGGTCATGCGCATGCCGCCATTCCGGGTGCCATTGCACGGCAAGGGCGAAGGCCGGTGCATCGACGACGCTGACGGCCTCGATCAGGCCGTCCGGCGCGACGGCTTCGACGGCGAGGCCGGCACCGAGCTGCGCGACGCCCTGTTTGTGCAGCGAGTTCACGTGCACGTCGTCGCGGCCGCCGGCGAGCGTGTGCAGCACGCCGCCGGGCGTCAGGCGCACGACGTGCGCGGGGCCGTATTGCGTGTCCATCGGCGCGTCGTCGTCCTCGCGGTGATCGGCGAGGCCGGGCACTTCGTGCACGCGCTGATGCAGCGTGCCGCCGCAGACGACGTTCAGCTCTTGGAAGCCGCGGCACACGGCCAGTACGGGCACGCCAGCGGCGATCGCCGCGCGCAGCAGCGGCAGCGTCGTCGCGTCACGCGCGGGATCGTGCTTCGTGCCGGGCTCGCTCGGCTCGCCGCCATACAGGTGCGGCTCGACGTTCGAATAGCTGCCGGTAAACAACAGGCCGTCGACCGTGGCGAGCACGTCGTCGGTCGACTGGCGATCGCCGAGCGCGGGCAGCACCATCGCGAGCGCGTGTGCGCCGTCGACGATCGCCGCGACGTACTTGTCGCCGACCGTGTGCGACGCATGTGCGCCGATTTGCGTGAAGTCGGCGGTGATGCCGACGAGGGGTTTCCTTTCCATGACGTCAATCAGTTGTCCGTAGGGCCATGGCGTGCGTTACGCGGGAAAATCGCGAAATGCAGGCGCGACACGGCCCCGCAGCCTGGCGAAATGCGCAAGGCCGCTGGTGAATGGGCGCAACGGGGTCGCATGGCGATCCGCGCTGCGCGCGACGGTCAGGCCGTCGTTCGTTTCGTTGCGCTGCGCGACGCGGCAATGGATGCGCGAACGCGTTCCGTCACCGCGCAGACGACGCGGCTGACGAGCAGGCAGTTGAAACGAACGACGAGAAAAGGAGGAGAGGCGCTATGGCAGCAGCGATGCGACTTCGTCGGTATCGACGGCCACGAACGCGCGTGCGGAAACGGCGTTGTGACGGCGAACGGAACGACGGGACAGGATGGTGTAGATCGACAGATGCAGCAGGCGAGGACTATGCCAGCCGCAACTGCCATCGGAAGCGGGAACAGCGCTGCGCAAACTTCGCACATCGCCTCGATCCCACCTCACCAGAGGGCCACGGACTCTCACGATTACACTCGACTGGTTTGTTGAAAGTATTGAACACCTGATCGTTTCGGCGCGCGAGGCGTTTAAAATAATCGAGGTGCCGGACCTGCGTCATTTACATCGATGGGCATCAATTTTTACGTTGCAATAACGTTTTTCGGTGCCGATGAATGGCCAATGACGCTGACCTGAGAGCCAGCATATACGAGCCAAAAACGGCGTCAAATGTTTTTTGACGGTCTCGTGTCAGGGCTTTCCCGAGGCACTCCGAACAAAATATTCGTAAATGGAATGACCCGCTGGGTGTTCATTATTTCGAACGCCTTTCAGGGTTTTCCCCGCTGATGCGCGGCATAAAGTGATTAGAATATTCAACGGCTGCGTAACGCCGCTCCACGCGTCGTTTCACTTTTTCACCGCACTTCTATCGTGTCCGAAACCGAATCGATGTCCACCGAAGTCGCCGAGCGCCTGCGTTTCGTGCGCAACAAGCATGGCCTGTCGCAGCGTGAACTCGCGAAGCGGGCCGGCGTGACCAACGGCACGATCTCGCTGATCGAACAGGGGCGCGTAAGCCCGTCGGTCGGCTCGCTGAAGAAACTGCTCGAATGCATTCCGATGAGTCTCGCGGAGTTCTTCACGTTCGAACTCGTCGAATCGCGCTCGGTCGTATCGCGCCGCGACGAGATGCCGAACCTTGGCAACGACGCGCTCGCATTTCATCTCGTCGGCGCGGGCGTGAAGGACCGCAACATGTGCATCATGCGCGAGATCTACCAGCCGCTCGCCGATACGGGGCCCGAGATGCTCGTGCACGCGGGGCACGAGGGCGGCGTGGTCGTGTCGGGCAGGCTCGAGCTCACCGTCGACGGCGCGACCTGGCTGCTCGACCCCGGAGACGGCTACTACTTCGAAAGCCGTTTGCCGCACCGTTTTCGCAATCCCAGCGCGGAACAGCTCTGCGAGGTCGTGTCGGCGAATTCGCCGGCCACCTTCTGAGCCCGCATCACTGCATTCGTCGCCGGCAGTCTTGCCGTTGCGCGGCGTGCCGCAGCGCGAATGCCACGACAATTGAGGCATCCTGATGAACAAGTTGACTTTGGCTGACTGGCAGGACAAGGCGGCGTCGCTCACGATTGAAGGGCGCGCATTCATCGACGGCACGTCGCGCGACGCGCACGGCGGCAGGACGTTCGACTGCGTGAGCCCGATCGACGGTCGCGTGCTCGCGAAGGTGGCCGATTGCGGAGAGCCCGACGTGAACGCCGCCGTCGCGGCCGCGCGCCGCGCGTTCGACGCCGGCGTGTGGGCCGGACTGAACCCGCGTGCGCGCAAGGCCGTGCTGCTGCGCTGGGCCGCGCTGATGCGCGAGCATCTCGACGAACTTTCGCTGCTCGAGACGCTCGATGCGGGCAAGCCGATCGGCGACACCACGACGGTTGACGTGCCGGGCGCCGCTTATTGCGTCGAGTGGTTCGCCGAAGCGATCGACAAGGTCGGCGGCGAAGTCGCGCCGGCCGACCATCATCTCGTCGGTCTCGTCACGCGCGAGCCGGTCGGCGTGGTGGCGGCCGTCGTGCCGTGGAACTTCCCGATCCTGATGGCCGCATGGAAGTTCGGCCCGGCGCTCGCGGCCGGCAACAGCGTCGTGCTGAAGCCGTCGGAGAAATCGCCGCTGACCGCGATCCGCGTCGCGCAGCTCGCATACGAGGCCGGCATCCCGGCCGGCGTGTTCAACGTCGTGCCGGGCGCGGGCGAACCGGGCAAGCTGCTCGCGCTGCATCGCGATGTCGACTGCATCGCGTTCACCGGCTCCACCGCGGTCGGCAAGCTGATCATGCAGTACGCCGCGCAGTCGAACCTGAAGCGCGCGTGGCTCGAGCTCGGCGGCAAGTCGCCGAACATCGTGCTGCCGGATTGTCCGGACCTCGACCGCGCCGCGCAGGCCGCAGCCGGGGCGATCTTCTACAACATGGGCGAGATGTGTACGGCCGGCTCGCGCCTGCTCGTGCACCGCGACATCAAGGACGCGTTCATCGAGAAACTGGTGGCGGCCGCGCGCGCGTACGTGCCGGGCAACCCGCTCGATCCGTCGGTATCGATGGGCGCGATCGTCGACGGGATCCAGCTCGAGCGCGTGCTCGGCTACATCGATGCCGGGCGCAAGGAAGGCACGCTCGTCACGGGCGGTGCACGGGTGAAGGAGGAGACGGGCGGCTTCTACGTGGAACCGACGGTGTTCGAGGTCAAGCCCGATGCGAAGATCGCGCGCGAGGAGATCTTCGGCCCCGTGCTGTCGGTGATCGTGTTCGACGATGTCGACGAGGCGGTGCGGATCGCGAACGACACCGAATACGGGCTGGCCGCGGCCGTGTGGACGTCGAACCTGACGACCGCGCACGACGTGTCGCGCCGGCTGCGGGCGGGCACGGTGTGGGTGAACTGCTACGACGAGGGCGGCGACATGAACTTCCCGTTCGGCGGCTACAAGCAGTCGGGCAACGGCCGCGACAAGTCGCTGCACGCGCTCGAGAAATACACCGAGCTGAAGTCGACGCTGATCCGGCTGCGCTGACGCGGCCGGTGTGCGGGCGCGGTGCCGGGGGCGCCGCGCCCGCGCGCGTCAGGCCGAGCGCAATGCCGGGTGGAAGCCTGCGGCTTCGATGATCGACTGCACGCGTTCGGCGCCTTGCGCCGATTCGACCTTGACCGTCTTCGCGGCCACGTCGATGTCGAGCTTCGCGGCGGGGTCCGCTGCCGTCACGGCGCGCGTGATGGCGTTGGCGCAGCCGCCGCAGGTCATGTCCTGGACTTCGAATTCCATCGTGTTCTCCTGGGTTGATTGGCGATTCACAAACATCGCCAGCATGAAGCTTGCCATGGTGGGAAGGTCAAGCCATTCGTCGCGTTCGACACCGCACAAGCAATTTGTAAAGCTGATGTCAGACGAATCGCAATCTGCCCGTGTGCGTCAGTCCGAATTTTTCCCGATTGACGGCCGCGTATTGCCGGCGAAATCTCGCGGAGCCTTGCGCGACAAGGTGCGCGTCGCATCACTGACGCCCGATGTCCATGCCGTGAGTAAGGGTACTGGGAGAGGGAAATGCGAATCGATCTTACTATCGATTCCCCTCGATATTTCATTTCGGTACCCGTATGAATCGCTTCGCTTTCGGTTTCGCACTGGCCCTGCTGGGCGCATCGGCAACGTCCGCATTCGCTGCCGACGACGTCGTCAACCTGACCCTGAAGAACCACAAGTTTTCGCCCGACGGCGTGACGATTCCGGCCGGCAAGAAGGTGAAGTTCGTCGTGAAGAATCTCGATGCGACGCCCGCGGAATTCGAAAGTGACGATTTCAAGGCGGAGAAGGTCGTGCCGGCCGGCAAGTCGGTCGAGATCCTGGTCGGGCCGCTGAACGCCGGCACCTACGAGTTCCACGACGAGTATCATGAAGCGCAGTCGAAGACGCACCTGACCGTCAAATAAGCGGATATCGCCATGCTGTCTACCGCCCTGATCGTCTTTCGTGAAGTGCTCGAGGCCGCGCTGGTGGTGTCGATCGTGATGGCCGCGACGAAGGGCGTGCCGAGCCGCGGCTGGTGGGTCGGCGGCGGCCTCGTCGGCGGCGTGATCGGCGCCGGCCTGATCGCCGCATTCGCCGACGTGATTTCGCAGTGGGCCTCCGGCATGGGGCAGGAAGTCTTCAACGCCGGCGTGATGTTCGTCGCGACGCTGATGCTCGCGTGGCACTGCATCTGGATGAGCCGCCACGGCCGCGAGATGGCGCTGCACATGGGCGAGGTCGGCCGGGCCGTCGCAGCCGGCAGCCGGCCGCTGACGGGGCTCGCGATCGTCGTCGGCGTCGCGGTGCTGCGCGAGGGCTCCGAGGCCGTGCTGTTCCTGTACGGCATCGCGGCGGGCGATCCGGGACAGACGCCGCAGATGATCGTCGGCGGGCTGCTCGGCGTGCTGGGCGGCGCCGGGCTCGGCTACGCGATGTATGCGGGCCTGCTGCAGATTCCACTCAAGCGCCTTTTCTCCGTCACCAACGCGCTGATCGTGCTGCTCGCGGCGGGGATGGCGAGCCAGTGCGTCGGCTTCCTGCTTGCCGCCGGCCTCGTGCCGTCGTGGGGCGATGCGGTCTGGGATACCTCGTGGCTGCTCAAGGAATCGAGCATCGTCGGCAAGGCGCTGCATACGCTGATCGGCTATACCGCGCGTCCGGCGGGGATCCAGATCGTTGCGTACGTCGTCACGCTGGTCGCGATCGTCGTGCTGGCGCGGCTCGTCGGCCGGCCCCGGACGGTGGTGCCGCCGCCGCGGCCCGTTGCCTGAGCGGGCCGGGGCCGAATGCAGAAAGGGGCGTCATGGACGCCCCTTTTTTCTTGCGTTGACGGCTCGCGCGCAGCCGCGCGGCCCGTTCAGCGATGGTTGTCGATCCATGCGCGGGCCCATTCGAGCCCCGCTTCGCGCGCTTCGTCCTCGGTATCGAACACGCCGAGCACGCCCGACGCTTCGACGAGCCGATTGTTCTGCGTGATCGTGCCGCTCGCCGCGAAGCGTTCGGGCTGCAGGATTTCATCCTGCTGCAGGATCGAATGGCCCCAGATCTGGTAGCCGTGATAGGTCTGCGCTTCCATTATCGCGTCACCTCCGCGGAGCGGCTGCTCGTGCCGACACGCAGCACGTTGCCGTCCGGTGTGTATTGCCGCGGGATGTCCGAGAACTTGAGTGCGTGCGGCGCGTCGGGCATGGCCGGCTGCATCACCGTGAGCCGGCCGGGCGTAGGCTGCGCGACCGGGCGCGGTGCGGCCGGCGCATCGACCGTCGCGGCGGTCGGTCGATGCGGCGTGCTTTTCACGGCTTGTGCGACGCGGCGCTTGTGCGGCTTGACCGCAGCCTTCGGCTGCACGCTCGCGTGCTTTTCCACGGTCTTGCCGCCGGCGTGCACGTCGGCACCTGGGCGCGCTGCCGGCGTGCGGGCATCCGGCGTACGCGCCACCGGCAACCGCGCCTCGGGCGGGTTCCAGACTTCGACGTAGTGCTCGGCCGCCCAGCCCGTCGACGCGAAGGTCAGCGCCAGCAATCCGCATCCAAACAGTCTTACCATGGTCTCTCCGTCAGTCTCGTCGGCGCGCCGGACCGCGCTGCGCCGATTGCTTACTCCACCGTCACCGACTTCGCGAGGTTGCGCGGTTTGTCGACGTCGGTGCCGCGCGCGCATGCGGTGTGATATGCGAGCAGTTGCAGCGGCACGACGTGCAGGATCGGCGACAGCTGCCCGTAGTGTTCCGGCATCCGGATCACGTGCAGGCCTTCGTCGTTGACGATCTGCGTGTCGGCATCCGCGAACACGTACAGCTCGCCGCCGCGTGCGCGCACTTCCTGCATGTTCGACTTCAGCTTCTCGAGCAGCGTGTCGTTCGGCGCGACCGTGACGACCGGCATCGCTTCAGTGACGAGCGCGAGCGGCCCGTGCTTCAGTTCGCCGGCCGGATACGCCTCGGCATGGATGTACGAGATTTCCTTCAGCTTCAGCGCGCCTTCGAGCGCGATCGGGTAGTGCAGCCCGCGGCCGAGGAACAGCGCGTTTTCCTTGCGCGCGAATTCCTCCGACCACGCGATGATCTGCGGCTCGAGCGCGAGCACGCTGTTCAGCGCGGCCGGCAGGTGGCGCAACTGCTTCAGGAATTCGGCTTCCTGCGCGGCGTCGACGTGCCCGCGCAGCTTGCCGAGCGTCGCGGCCAGCACGAACAGCGCGACGAGCTGCGTCGTGAACGCCTTGGTCGACGCAACGCCGATCTCGGTGCCCGCGTGCGTCAGGAACTGCATCTCCGTGAGGCGCACCATCGCGCTCGTCGCGACGTTGCACACCGCGAGCGTATGCGTGTGACCGAGCGACTGCGCGTGCTTGAGCGCGGCGAGCGTGTCGGCCGTCTCGCCCGATTGCGAGATCACCAGCACGAGCTGGCGCGGGTTCGGCACCGATTCGCGGTAGCGGTATTCGCTCGCGATCTCGACCTGGGTCGGGATCTTCGCGATCGATTCGAGCCAGTACTTCGCGGTGAGGCCCGAGTAGTAGCTCGTGCCGCACGCGAGGATCAGCAGGCTGTCGATCTCCGCGAACGCGGCGGGGGCCGCATCGCCGAACAGCGTCGCGTCGAACGCTTCGGTTTGCGGCACCGTGTCGCCGATCGCGCGCGGCTGCTCGAAGATTTCCTTCTGCATGAAGTGGCGATACGGGCCCAGCTCGACCGCGCCGCCGTATGCGCTGACGACGCGGATCTCGCGCTGCGCGAGCGCGCCGTGACGATCGACGATCTTCACGCCGTCGAGCGACAGCTCGCACACGTCGCCTTCCTCGAGGAACGTGAAGTGGTCGGTGCTGCCGGCCAGCGCGAGTGCGTCGGACGCGAGGAAGTTCTCGCCGTCGCCGTGGCCGACGACGAGCGGCGAACCCTGGCGCGCGCCGACGACGGTGTGCGGCTGGTCCTTGTGGATCACGGCGATCGCATACGCGCCGTGCAACTGCTGCACGGCTTCGCGCACCGCGTCGAACAGGTTGCCGCGATACAGGCTGTGCACGAGGTGCGCGATGACTTCGGTGTCGGTCTGCGACACGAACTCGTAGCCCTTCGCGCGCAGCGCTTCGCGCAGCGGCTCGAAGTTCTCGATGATGCCGTTGTGCACCAGCGCGAGCGCGTTCGACGAGAAGATCGGGTGCGCGTTGTGCGTGACGGGCGCGCCGTGCGTCGCCCAGCGCGTGTGCGCGACGCCGGTCGTGCCTTCGAGATGCGATTCCTGCACCTGCGCATCGAGATCGGCGACGCGCGCGACGCTGCGCGCGCGCTTGGGCGCGCCCGGCTCGAGCACGGCGACGCCGCACGAGTCATAGCCACGGTATTCGAGGCGCCGCAATCCTTCGATCAGCACCGGAACGATATTACGCTGCGCAACTGCGCCGACAATGCCGCACATGAATGGTCCATCCTGTAAGTCGACGCGGGCGCCGTCCGGGCGCCCGCTAAAGGTTCAGCTCTTCTTCTTGACCGGGCGGACGTAGCCGCTCTTCGTCGTTTGGGTCTTCTCGTTCAATGCGAGCAGGCCGTCGGCAACGTCCTTCCAGATCGTCGTGCCGGCCGCGATCGTCACGCCACGACCGACGCGCACCGGCGCGACGAGCTGCGTGTCGGAGCCGACGAACACGTCGTCCTCGATCACGGTGCGGAACTTGTTCGCGCCGTCGTAGTTGCAGGTGATCGTGCCCGCGCCGATGTTCACGCGCGCGCCGATGTCGGCGTCGCCGATGTACGTGAGGTGGTTCGCCTTCGAGCCGTGGCCGATCACCGCGTTCTTCACCTCGACGAAGTTGCCGACGTGCGCTTCGTCCGCGAGCTGCGCGCCGGGGCGCAGCCGCGCGTACGGGCCGATCACGGTGTTCGCGCCGAGTTCGGCGCCGTCGATGTGCGTGAATGCGTCGATGCGCGTGCCGGCGCCGACCGACGCGTTGCGGATCACGCAGTTCGCGCCGATCGTCACGTTGTCGGCGAGCGTCACGTTGCCTTCGAACACGCAGTTCACGTCGATCGACACGTCGCGGCCGCAGCGCAGCGTGCCGCGCACGTCGAGCCGCGCCGGATCGGCGAGCGTGACGCCGTCGACGAGCAGCGCATCGGCGACGTTGCGCTGATGGATGCGCTCGAGCTCCGCGAGCTGCGCCTTGCTGTTCACGCCGAGCGTTTCCCATTCCTCGTCGGGCTGCGCCGTGACGATCTCGAAGCCGGCCTCGATCGCGAGCTCGACGACGTCGGTCAGGTAGTACTCGCCCTGCGCGTTCTCGTTCTTCAGCGCGCCGAGCCACATCGACAGCTGGGCCGTGGGCGTGACGATGATGCCGGTGTTGATCTCGGCGATCTTCAGCTGCTCGGGCGACGCGTCCTTCTGCTCGACGATGCGCGTGACGAAGCCGGACGCGTCGCGCACGATGCGGCCGTAGCCGGTCGGGTCGTCGAGCGTGACGGTCAGAATCCCGTAGCGGCCCTCGCGCGCGGCGTCGACGAGACGCCGCAGCGTCGACGCGCGGGTGAGCGGCACGTCGCCGTACAGCACCAGCGTCGGTTGCGCGGGATCGAGCAGCGGCAGCGCCTGGCGTACCGCGTGGCCGGTGCCGAGCTGCTCGGCCTGCACCGCGAACTGGACGTCGGGCGCGGCGACGGCGGCCTGGACCTGCTCGGCGCCGTGACCGACCACGACGACGAGCCGCGACGGCTGCAGCGTGCGCGCGGTGGCGATGACGTGGGAGAGGAGCGGCCTGCCGGCCAGGGGATGGAGCACTTTCGGCAGCGCGGAACGCATGCGCTTGCCGGTGCCTGCCGCCAAAATCACGATATTCATGGCGCCAGCTTGTCAGAGGAGTTCGAAGCCGTCCATTTTAGCATGCGGCCCCCGTCGTTCCGGGCCTGTCGCGGCGGGGCGACAGCGCCGGAACGAGGCTGCGGCCCCGGTTCCGGCGGGTGTTCGGACCCTGCTTACAGGTCGTCGAACTGAACGATCGAGATCGGTTTCGCGGCGCCCGGCGCGGCGGTCTCTTCGCCGGACGCGCACGGCTCCTCGTCGAACGCGATGTCGCCCTGCGGATCGGCAACGCCGGTCGCGCGCAGCGACGCGAACGGGAACTGGGTCGTATCCATCAGGTGCGACGGCACGACGTTCGCGAGCGCGCTGAACATGTTGTCGACGCGGCCCGGGAAGCGCTTGTCCCATTCGCGGATCAGCGCCTTCATTTCCGCGCGCTTCAGGTTCGGCTGGCTGCCGCACAGGTTGCACGGGATGATCGGGAATTCGCGCAGCTCCGCGTATTTCTCGAGATCGGTTTCCTTCACGTACGCGAGCGGGCGGATCACGATGTTCTTGCCGTCGTCCGACTGCAGCTTCGGCGGCATTCCCTTCAGTTTGCCGCCGTAGAACATGTTCAGCAGCAGCGTCTGCACGATGTCGTCGCGGTGATGGCCGAGCGCGATCTTGGTCGCGCCGAGCTCGCCGGCCACGCGGTACAGGATGCCGCGGCGCAGCCGCGAGCACAGCGAGCAGGTCGTCTTGCCTTCCGGCACGAGCCGCTTGACGATGCTGTAGGTGTCCTGGTTCTCGATGTGGAACGGCACGCCGACCTGCTTCAGGTATTCGGGCAGCACGTGCTCGGGGAAGCCCGGCTGCTTCTGGTCGAGGTTCACCGCGACGATGTCGAAGTCGATCGGCGCGCGCTCGCGCAGGCGCAGCAGCACGTCGAGCATCGCGTAACTGTCCTTGCCGCCCGACAGGCACACCATCACCTTGTCGCCCTGCTCGATCATGTTGTAGTCGCCGATCGCCTGGCCGACCTGGCGCACGATCCGCTTGAACAGCTTGTTGTTCTCGTACGCTTCCTTCTGCTCGCGGCGCGTCAGCACGCGGCGGCCGGTGTCGGCGGCGGTGGCTTCGATGGCGGCGCCATCGGCCGCCGTGTCGTTCATGTGGGGGGCGTTCATGCGCGCTCCTCGTCCTTGATGCGAAAGACTTCGACACCGACGGCGTCGCAGTCCGGATAGGCGTCCGGTTTCTCGGTACAGACGCGTACCGCGCGCACGGCGTCGTGCGCCAGCAGGTTCGCGGCGATCGCGTCGCACAGCGTTTCCTGCAGGTGGATGTGGCCGCGCGCCACGCACTGCGCGACGCTCTGCTTCATCAGGTCGTAGTCGACGACTTCATGCAGCCGGTCGTCGACGGGGGTGGACAGCGCGAGCGGCACGAACAGGTCGACGTTGATGACGACGCGCTGCTCGCCGCGCTTCTCGTGTTCGAAGGCCCCGATGTTGATGTGCACCTCGTAGTCGCGCAGGTAGAGCCTGCGGCAGTCCGCGAGGCGGGGGTGCAGGAGAGCGGAAAACATGGTCGTCCCAGTCAAATTGGCGTGCGCGCACGCAAAGCGGCGCGGGCGGCGGCGATCACGCCGCGCGATCCGCGCGGTTCATTCATTCGGGCCGGCGGCGGGCGGCACCAGGTGCTCGCCGCCGTCGACGGTCAGCGTCGCGCCCGTGACGCCGGGCGCGCTCGCGAGATAGCAGGCCGCCGCCGCGATGTCGTTCGCGTGCGGCGCATGGCCGCGCACGAGCGCCGCGACGCGCACCTTCGGCGCGAGGGCCAGCGCCAGCGCGGAGGTCGCGCGGTTCAGCGCGGCCTGCATCAGCGCGTGCGACAACTGCGCCGGCGCCGGGTGAAACAGGGCCTGATCCAGCACGTGGATCACGCAGGCGCGCAGCGATTCGTCGTCACGCGCGGCGTCGGGCGTCGCGTCGGCAAGCGCCCGGGCCAGCGCGAGCGGCGCCGTCACGTTGCGCGCGAGCGCGGCGGCGAGCGATGCGCCGTCCACGGTGTGCGCGTCGTCGGTGGCGGCGCATGCACTCACGAACACAGCACAGGCGGGCCGGCCGAGCGCCGCAGCACACGCGGCGACGAGCGCGGCCGCGTCGGTTTCCAGGGCCAGATCGGCGTCGAGCACGGCTGCACGGCGCCCGCGGGCGGCGACTTCGGCGACGAGCGCGTCGGCGGCCGCGCGCGGCGTGCCGGGGCTGCGCTGCAGCGCGATGTCCCAGCCGTGCTGCGCGAATCCGGTCGCGAGCGCGCGACCGAGCGACGCGGCGTCGGCCGCGCTGCCCAGCGCGCCGGCGACGAGCGCGATGCGCGGGGGCGACGTATCGGCTGAAACGGTCATTTACAATGCCGGGATGAACCCGAAAGCTCACGAACCCGCTAGTTTACCTGCTCCCGGCCCTGACGCGCTCGCGCAGTCCGAAACCCTTGCCGCGCAACTGCGCGACGAGATCGCGGCGGCCGGCGGCTGGCTGCCGTTCGACCGCTTCATGGAGCGCGCGCTGTATGCGCCCGGCCTCGGCTATTACAGCGGCGGCGCGCGCAAGTTCGGCCGCCGCGCCGACGACGGCAGCGACTTCGTGACGGCCCCCGAGCTGTCGCCGCTGTTCGCGCAGACGCTCGCGAATCCCGTCGCGCAAGCGCTGGCGGCAAGCGGCACGCGCCGCGTGATGGAGTTCGGCGCGGGCACGGGCAAGCTCGCGGCCGGGCTGCTCGCGGCGCTCGATGCGCTCGGCGTCGAGCTCGACGAATACCTGATCGTCGACCTGTCCGGCGAACTGCGCGAACGGCAGCGCGACACGATCGCGGCGGCCGCGCCGGCGCTCGCCGCGAAGGTGCGCTGGCTCGACGCGCTGCCCGAGCGCTTCGACGGCGTCGTGGTCGGCAACGAGGTGCTCGACGCGATGCCGGTGCGCCTCTTCGCGAAGGCGGACGGCGTGTGGCTCGAGCGCGGCGTCGCGCTCGACGCGCGGCACGCGTTCGTGTTCGACGACCGGCCCGCCGGCGCGGCCGGCCTGCCGCCGGTGCTCGCGACGCTCGACGTCGACGACGGCTACGTGACCGAGACGCACGAAGCCGCGCTGGCGTTCACGCGTACCGTGTGCACGATGCTCGGGCGTGGCGCGGTGCTGCTGGTCGACTACGGGTTCCCCGCGCACGAGTACTACCATCCGCAGCGCGACCGCGGCACGCTGATGTGCCACTACCGCCATCACGCGCATGACGACGCATTCCTGTACCCGGGGCTGCAGGACATCACCGCACACGTCGAATTCACGGGCATCTACGACGCGGGTGTCGCGACCGGCGCAGACCTGCTCGGCTACACGTCGCAGGCGCGCTTCCTGTTGAACGCGGGCATCACCGACGCGCTGGCCGCGATCGATCCTTCCGACATCCACCAGTTCCTGCCGGCCGCGAACGCGGTGCAGAAGCTGATCTCGGAAGCGGAAATGGGCGAGTTGTTCAAGGTGATCGCGTTCTCGCGCGGGATCGACGGCACGCTCGACGCCTTCGCGCGCGGCGACCGCTCGCACGCGCTCTGACCGGGAGCCGGGGATGCTGCGCTGGCTGATGGCGTCGTTCGTCGCGGTGATGATCCTGACGCGCTGCTGGCCGTGGCTCGGCAAGTTCGGCATCGGGCGGATGCCGGGCGACGTCACGCTGACGCTCGGCGGGCGGCGTTACCCGTTCCCGTTCATGTCGACGCTGGTGCTGACGATGCTGGTGTCGATGGTGGCGCGGCTGCTCTGAGCCGCGCCGAATGCGGCGGCGCGCCGCGACCGGGCCGCGGCGCGCGCGGGATGGTTCGGCGCGTCACGGTTCGAGCGTTACAGTTCGATTTCGCCGAGGATCCGGTGCGCGAGCGCCTTCGCTTCGTCGAACGCCTCTTCCTCGCTCGGACTCGTCGTATGGACGTCGTAGCGCATGTTCTCCGTCTCGTCGCCGTCGTCCCGGGCGAGGATCACGTAACCCTGGAACTGTCCGTTGGCGGCGTGCTGCGTATGCGCCTTGGCCGTGTAGATGCCTTTCGTGAACGTGTTCGTGTCCATCGTGCCTCTCCCGCAATAGGACACTTCATCGTAGCACTGCGGCGCAGCATGTACAGCGCCGCTAATCGGCGACCGATCAGCGCGCCGTCATCGTCCCGTCACCGTTCGAGCAGCGCGACGACCTCGTCGAGCGTCGGCGCATGCGCGCCCGTATGCCGGCACGCGGCGGCGCCCGCCGCGAGCGCGAACGCGAGATGCTCGCGCCACGACCGCTGCGGCGCGGCCATCAGGCTGAACAGCATGCCGCCGATCGACGCGTCGCCCGCGCCGACGGTGTCGACCACCTCGACGCGCGGCGGGCTGGCCTCGAGCACGTCGCCGTCCGCGTAAAGCGTGGCCGCCTGCGCGCCGCGCGTGACGAGCACGGCCGCGCGCGGATTCAGCGCGCGCACCGCGGCGACCGCATCGGGGCCGTCGCCGCCGAACAGGTGGCGCAGGTCCTCGTCGGACACCTTGATCAGGTCGGCGAGCGCGGCCATCTTCTCGAGCGTCGGCCGGTACGCGGCCGTCATCAGGTTCCGGTAGTTCGGATCGAAGCTGATCTTCACGCCGCGCGCGTGCAGGTCGGCCGCGAGCGCGACGAGCGTGCTCGCGAGCGGTTCGCGCACGAGGCTGATGCAGCCGAAGTGCGCCCACTTCACGTGTCCGGCCCAGCCGGCCGGCAGCCGCGCCGGGTCGAACGCGAGATCCGCGCTCGCTTCGCCGATGAAGAAGTACGCGGGCGGCCGCGTCTCGTGGACGATCGCGAGCAGCGGCGCACGCGGCACCCGCTGCAGGAAGCGCAGGTCGAGCCCGGCCGCCTCGCTGGTACGCCACAGCACGTCGGAGAAGCAGTCTTCGCCGATCGCGCCCGCGAGCGCGCTCGGCACGCCGAGCCGCGCGACCGCGCGCGCGACGTTCCAGCCGGCGCCGCCCGGCACCGAGGTCCACTGCGCGTCGCCCGCGCGCACCATGTCGGTCAGGATGTCGCCCGCCGACACGAAGGCCGGAAAGGTGCCGCCGCTCATTGCGTCGGCTCGCTGCGCGCCGCGCGCGCGAGGGTCGCGAGCACGTCGTAGCATGCGCCCATCGTGTGATAGTCGGTCTTGCCGGCCGGGCTCTTCTCGTCGCTGTACTTGCGGTTGTCGCAGGTGAGGATCCGGTACCACGCGCCGTAGCGGTGATCGACGAAATGCGTCCAGCTGTAGCGCCAGATCTCGTCGTACCAGTCCCAGAAGCGCTCGCTGCCGGTGCGCGCGCCGAGCATCGCGGCCGCCGCGAAGGTTTCCGCCTGCACCCAGAAATACTTGTTGTGGTCGCAGATCGTGAAGTCCGGGCCGAAGCCGTAGCAGAGGCCGCCGTGATCGGCGTCCCACGCATGCGTGAGCGCCGCGTCGAACAGCTCGGCCGCGCGCGGCACGAGCCAGTCGAGCGGGCGGTGCCGCTCCAGGATCAGCAGCAGCTTCGCCCATTCGGTCTGGTGCCCGGGCTGGAAGCCCCACGGACGGAAGATGTTCGAGCTGTCCTCCTTGTTGTAGTCCCAGTCGACCGACCAGTCCGCATGGTAGTGCTCCCACACGAGGCCGCCCGACAGCGAAGCCTGGCGCCGCGTGATGTGGGTCGCGAGCTTTTCCGCGCGATCGAGATAGGTGAGATGGCCGGTCGCCTCGTACGCCGCGAGCAGCGCTTCCGTCATGTGCATGTTTGCGTTCTGGCCGCGATACGACGACACGTTCCAGTTCGGCGTCGCGTCGTCCGCGTAGAGGCCGGCGGCCGCGTCCCAGAAGCGGTGCTCGGCGAGCTCGTAGGTCGACGCGATCAGCGCGCGCGCTTCATCGATGCCGGCCATCGCAGCGTGCGCGGCCGCCAGCAGCACGAACGCGAGCCCGTAGCAGTGGCGCGTGCCGTCGAGCGTCGCGCGTTTCGCGCCGTCGCGCCAGTCGAGTTCCCAGTCGTAGCCCTGCAGCGCTTCATCCCAGTGCGCGTCGCGCAGGAAGCGCAGCCCGTGGCGTGCGTAGTCGAGGTGGCGCGGATCGCCGAAATGCCGGTACGCCATCGCGTAGTTGAAGACGAACCGGCAGCTGCTGACCAGGTGCCGCGACGTGCGGTTGTAGATGCTGCCGTCGTCGCGGAAGTAATGGTAGAAGCCGCCCGTCGGGTCGAACGCGTTCTGCGCGTAGAAGCGCAGCGTGTCCTCGATGTGCGACAGCAGGAACGACGGATCGCGGAAGCTCGCGACGAACGGTGCCGCTTGCGCGTGAGCGGCCGGCGCGGCCGTGCGGGATTGGACCGGGGGCATGTTCATGATTCGGTGACCGTGGCGGTATCGAGTGCCGGTGAGCCGGCGGGCTGGCTGCTGGCCCGTACGATCAGTTCGACGGGCAGGGAGATCTCGGTGCGCTCGGGCGATTCGGCGAGCAGCAGTTCGACGCCGCGGCGGCCGAGCGCTTCCTTGTCGACGGCGAGCGTCGTGAGCGGCGGGTTCGCGTGCGCGGCGGCCGGGATGTCGTCGAAGCCGACGATCGCGATGTCTTCCGGAATCCGCACGCCGCGCGCGATGCACACGCGCTGCGCGGCCAGCGCGGCGGCGTCGTTGTACGCGAACACGGCGTCCGGGCGTGGGCCGGGCGCGTCGAGCAGCTGCTGCATCGCGCGCGCGGCGCCGGTGTCGGGGTCGAGCCCGGCGTCGATCGTCACTTCGTACGCGGGATCGAACAGCCTCCCGGCTTCGAAGAACGCGCGGCGGTAGCCGATCGCGCGCTGCGCGATGCTGAAGTGCGCGGCCGAGCCGCCGATGAACGCGATCCGCGAGCGGCCGATGGCGAGCAGGTGGCGCATCGCGAGCGCCGCGCCCGTCGCGTTGTCGATGTTCACCGAGCGCAGGCCGGGCGCCCACAGGTCGATCAGCACGAGCGGCCGGCCGGTCGCGGCGAGCGCCTCGATCGTCTCGGGCTCGATGAAGCCGGCCACCGCGATCGCGTCGGGCGCGTGCGGGCGCATCTGGCGCAGCACGTCGTCGTTCGGGCCGACCGTGAGCAGCGTCGGCACGATGCCGCGCTCGCGGCACGCGTCCTCGACGCCGTGCAGCACGTGCGAGAAGAACGGGCTGGCGGGAAAGCGGTTGTGCTGGCGGTGCAGCAGGAACGTGAGCCGGCGGATGCGCGGGCGCAACTGGGCCGGGTCGTAGCCGAGGTGCTGCGCGATCTCGACGACGCGCGCCCGCGTGGCTTCCGACAGGCCCGGCTGGTTTTTCAGCGCACGGGAGACGGTGCCGATCGAGACCTCTGCCGCCCGCGCTACGTCGCGAATGGTGGTGCCCATCGTTCGGGTCCGGTTTGTTTAGGATGACGGCGATTGTATAGTAAAACATGGCGCCAAATTCGGGCCGGATAACCGGGGAATACCCGGAAATAACGGGTTTTTACGCGCTAATCTGCGAAAACGACGTTACTAAAAATACTAAACAAAACGCGGAAAAGGCAAGGTGATCGCATGGAAAGGGGCGATGCCGGCGGGGCGGACGAGGCGCACGCGTTCGGATGCCCGGTCCGCGACGGACGAGCGGCAGGCCGTTGCCCGGAGTCGATTGGGGGCGGGCGCAGGTGCGCGGCGCCGGCACCGCCGTCCGCACCGGCCGGCAGCGCGCTTGCGTGCGGCAACCGCCCGCCGTTCAGCCCGCCGCCGCGTGCGGCGGCCCGCCGCGATCGCGCAGCGCCGCGCGGCCTGCATCGAGATCGACGACCGCGAGCCCGCCCGGCTGCTGTTTCGCGCGCCGCTTCGCGAGCGCCGCGACCGACGCGATCTCGTCGCTGCCATAGCGCATCGCGCCGTGCGCACCCGCCGGCACGCCGACCGCGCCGATCGCCATCGTCACGAAGCCGAAGAACGTCGGGTTGCCGTAGCGGTCCTCGCCGCGCAGCCCGCCTGCCTGCCGGTCGGCCTGCGTGTAGAAGCGCTGCGCGCCTTCGTTGAAGCGCGCGATCGCGTCGGCCGCGCGCGCGTGCCAGTCGTCGCGCTGGAACAGCACGAGGAAATCGTCGCCGCCGACGTGCCCGAGAAAGTCGCGCTGCGGGTCGCACACGCCGGCCAGCACCGTCGCGGCGAACTTCAGCACCTCGTCGCCTTGCCAGTAGCCGTACTGGTCGTTGAACGGCTTGAACTGGTTCAGGTCGACGTAGCACGCATGAAAGCCGGCGTCGCGCTGGAGCAGGCGGTCGATGTGCGCGCTGATCGGAATGTTGCCGGGCAGGAAGGTCAGCGGGTTCGCGTAGCGCGCGGCTTCGATGCGCATCTCGGTCACCGCGCGCACGAGGCTCTCGCCGGTGCCGAGCCCGACGTAGCGGCCGTGTTCGGTGATCACGAAGCCGTCCGCGAGATAGCGCTGGTCGTGGCTCGCGAGCAGCGTCGCGAGTTGCTCGAACGTCGTCGCGTTGTCGATCATCAGCGGCGCATCGTTCGCGAACTGCAGGCACGGTTTCTTTCCGAACACCTCGCGGTGATACGGCAGCGCGAAGCGGTCGATGAAGCCGCGGCGATTCACGAGTGCGACCGGCCGCCCGTGTTCGACGAGCGCGACCGCATGCAGGTCGGGCATCCGGTTGAACAGGTCGAGCACGTCATTGCTGGTCGCGTCGCGCGGCAGCGGCGGCGCGGCGACGAGCATTTTCGCGGCGATCGTGCCGGCCGGCCGCACGGTGCGCGTCGCGCCGGGAAACACCGCGATGTGCGGCGCGCGGATCGCATCGCGCGCGGCCGGCGCGACGACCCGCGACGGCTGCGCGTCCGGCCGGCCGAGCAGGAAGCCCTGCACGCAGCAGATGCCCATGTCGCGCACGACGATCAGGTCGCATTCGTTCTCGATGCCTTCCGCGATCAGTCGCGCGCCGCTCGCCTGCGCGAAGTGCTGCATGGCCTTCACGGCCTCGAACTTGAGCGGGTCGCGCGAGATGTCGTGAATGAAGAAGCGGTCAACCTTCACGACGTCCGGCTGCAGGCGCAGCCACAGGTTCATGCTCGCGTTGGCGGTGCCGTAGTCGTCGAGCGCGAACTGGATGCCGGCGTCGCGCAGCGACGCGACCGCCGGCCCGATGTGCGCGACATCCAGTATCGCGTTCTGCTCGGTCAGCTCGATCACGATGCGCTCCGCGCCGATCCGCGCGCGGCCGAGAAACTGGCGCGCGCGCTCGCGCTCAATGGCGAGCTGCAGGATCGCGCCGGCGCTGAAATTGAGAAACAGCTTGCCGTCGCAGCCGAGCGCCGCGAACGCGTCTAGGCAGGTGAGCGCGGCGGCCTGTTCGAGCGCGATGGTCGCGCCTTCGCGCGCGGCCTGCGCGAACAGCGCGGCCGGCGCCTCGAGGTCGGTGCCGCGTGGGCCGCGGATCAGGCCTTCGTAGCCGACGACCGTCCCCGACCCGAGGTCGACGATCGGCTGGAACACGGCCGCGAGCGCACGCTCCACGATCAAGCGCGTGGTGTGGGCGGTGGACGAGTCGGGATGGGGCGCGGGCATGGGCGAGGGTGAGGGTGAGAGCGGCCGAGGCGACGGGACGCCCGACTTTAACGGCAGCGTGTGCGAAGAATTGAATGAAGATTTCGTGACGCGATGCGCGTTGATGGTGCATGCATCGCGTTGGGTGGACGGGGGCGGTGCGACGGAGGAAGCGGAGGAAGCGGAGGAAGCGGAGGAAGCGGAGGAAGCGGAGGAAGCGGAGGAAGCGGAGGAAGCGGAGGAAGCGGAGGAAGCGGAGGAAGCGGAGGAAGCGGAGGAAGCGGAGGAAGCGGAGGAGGCGGAGGAGGCGGAGGAGGCGGAGGAAGCGGGGGAAGCGGAGGAAGGCTGGAGAAAGCGGGAGAAGGCGGAAGAAGCGGAACGAGAAAGACGCGAATGCACCCGCGCGGCCAGCCGCGCCGGCCGCGCAGCCTCCCGCGTCAGCGCTTGCCCGCGCTCAGCGCACCGCGTCCGCGTGCGGCACCGGCCGCCCCCTCGTCGCCGTCACGCTCGCCGCGCATGTCGCGCGCGCCCCAGCGCTGCGCGAGCGCCGCGCACGCCATCAACTGGATCTGGTGGAACAGCATCAGCGGCAGCACGATCGCGCCGACCGCCTGCGCGGAGAAGATCACCTTCGCCATCGGCACGCCGGCGGCGAGGCTCTTCTTCGAGCCGCAGAAGATGATCGTGATCTGGTCGGCGCGGTTGAAGCCGAGCCGCTTGCTGACGAACGTGGTCAGCACCAGCGCGATCACGAGCAGCACGACGTTGACGACCAGCAGGCCGCCGAGCGCGCGCGCCGGCATCTGGTGCCACAGCCCCTGGTTCACGGCCTCGCTGAACGCGACGTAGACGACGAGCAGGATCGAGCCCTGGTCGACGAAGCGCAGCACGCCGCGATTGCGTTCGATCCAGCCGCCGATCACGGGTCGCAGCAGCTGGCCGGCGACGAACGGCACGAGCAGCTGCATCACGATGCTCCCGACGGTGCTCCACGGCGACGCGGCCGCGGCCGACTGCGACGTGATCATCAGCCCGACGAGCGCCGGCGTCACGAAGATTCCGAGCAGGCTCGACGCGGACGCCGCGCACACGGCGGCCGGCACGTTGCCCTTCGCGATCGACGTGAACGCGATCGATGACTGGACTGTCGACGGCAGCGTGCACAGAAACAGCACGCCGGCGTAGAGCGCAGGCGTGACGAGCGGCTGCAGCACGGGCTTGAGCGCGAGGCCGAGCAGCGGGAACAGCGCGAACGTGCTGAGCAGCACGACCGCATGCAGCCGCCAGTGGGTCGCGCCCGCGACGACAGCTTCGCGCGACAGCTTCGCGCCATGCAGGAAGAACAGCAGGCCGACCGCGATGTTGGTCGCCCAGTTGAACGCATGGGCGGCCGGGCCGCGGCACGGCAGCAGGCTCGCGAGCACGACGGTGCCGACGAGCGCGAGCGTGAAGTTGTCGGGAAGAAAACGGGGACGGGCCATCGGGGATGTTGATTCGGAAACGGCAGGCGCGCAGGTCGCGCGCGAAACCGATATTGTCCCGGTAGGTCATTCAATACACAAATTCATTGTGTGAATCGATTGATGAATCGGTTGCATGTGACGGTAAGCGTCAACGGAGGCGGCCGATGCGCAAAACGGCAGAAGAATGTTCTGCCGCGAGTACGCCCGCAAGTGAAAAAACCTAGCAGTAACATGGTGTTACACCCATGCCCGCGACCTAACACTTTTTGGCTCGACACCGTTTCGGGCCGCTCATAAATTACTGCTGAAAGGCTTGCGTCGGCCGGAAACAACCGGCGGCGAGCTGCAACAGGCACTGAATGATGACGGAACGGGTGAAACTGAGGGTCGGACGATGGGTGGCGGGCGTGCTCGGCGCGCTGCTGATACCGCTCGCGCTCGCGCAACCGCCGCACGGCGGTCAGGCGTTCGGCGGCGGCCACGGTTTCGGTCACGGTTTCGGTGGCGGCGACATGCACGCGTACGGCCGGCCGGCCGGCAACGCGCCGGCGTGGCGCCGGGCGCTGCCGCCGGGCGGCGCGCGTGCCGGCGGCGTGAGCGGCTACGGTTCCCGCTGGGGGCTGCGGCCGACGCCGTCCTACGGCCATTACGCCGCGCAAAGCCCGTATCGTCCGATCAGCGCCGACTCCCGCCAGATGCCGCGTCCGCCGGGCGGCGGCAATGTTCCGCTGCGTGCCGGCTCGATCCGCGCCGACGTCGCGCGCTACAACGAGGAGCGCGGCGGCCGTCCGATGCCGCCCCCCCGCGCGCAGGAAGAACCTGCCCACTCGCCGTTTTTCTCCCCGTTCTACCGAAACTGAGCGCCCGCGCGTTCGTCCCCCGCCGGCTGTGATGCGAATTCGCCACAGTCGCGCGCATATTTCCGCTGATTTTCCCGCCGCATTGCGCTATCTTTCGCGCCCGGCGCGCGCGCCCCGCGGCCGTCCCGTCGCGTGCCGCGCTCTGCGCGCAGCCGCTGCCGCGCGCCTGGCCATGTGCCGATTCCGCGAAGTTAATGCCGCCGCTATACCCGCAATAAGTGTGCGCAATTTTGACCGGACGCACGATCCGTAAAGATGGCTGCGCCCCATACGACGCAAGCAGTCGGCTCCAAAAAACAACGCTCGCGCCACTTATCGACATTCGACAACACCTGGAGATCCCATGAAAGCATTCGCTCGCCGTGCGTCGCGCACGTCCGTCAAGCTGATCGCCGCGGCCGCCTGCGTGGCCGCAACCGTACCCGTCCACGCGCAGTCGAGCGTCTCGCTCTACGGTCAGGTCGACGAATGGGTCGGCGCAACCAAGTTCCCGGGCGGCGATCGCGCATGGAACGTGTCGGGCGGCGGGATGTCGACGTCGTACTGGGGCCTGCACGGCGCAGAGGATCTGGGCAGCGGCTACAAGGCAATCTTCACGCTGGAGAGCTTCTTCCGTGCGCAGAACGGCCAGTTCGGCCGCTTCCAGGGCGACACGTTCTTCGCGCGCAACGCATACGTCGGCGTCAGCTCGCCGTACGGCACGGTGACGGCCGGCCGCCTGACGACCCACCTGTTCCTGTCGACGATCCTGTTCAACCCGTTCTACGATTCGTACACCTTCTCGCCGATGGTGTACCACGTGTTCCTCGGCCTCGGCACGTTCCCGACCTATCCGAGCGACCAAGGCGCGGTCGGCGATTCGGGCTGGAACAACGCGCTGTCGTACACGTCGCCTTCGTTCGGCGGCCTGAATTTCGCGGCGATGTACGCGCTCGGCAACACGGCCGGCGACAACCGCTCGAAGAAATGGAGCGCGCAGTTCAATTACGCGAACGGCCCGTTCGCGGCGACCGCTGTCTATCAGTACGTGAACTTCAACAACGGCCCGCAGGACCTGAGCGCGCTCGTGACCGGCATGAAGAGCCAGGGCATCGCGCTGGTCGGCGCGACCTACGACCTGAAGTATGTGAAGCTGTTCGGCCAGTACATGTATACGAAGAATGACCAGGTCGCGGGCAGCTGGCACGTGAACACCGCGCAGGGCGGCGTGTCGGTGCCGCTCGGCGTGGGCAACGCGATGGCGTCGTATGCGTATTCGCGCGATGCCGGCGGCCTCGACCAGACGCGCCAGACCTGGGCCGTCGGCTACGACTATCCGCTGTCCAAGCGCACGGACATCTACGCCGCGTACATGAACGACCACATCAGCAGCCTGTCGACCGGCAACACGTTCGGCGCGGGTATCCGCGCGAAGTTCTGACGCGCACGTGCGATCGGTGCGCCGGCCGCGCGCGAAAATCGCGCGTGCCGGCCGCATGTTTTCCCTCTCGAAACGAAACGGAACGGCGCCGCCACTCGCGGCGCCGTTTTGCTTTTGTTGACCTTTCTGTTTCCTCGCCTTTGTTACCCTATCTCGTAATTGCACCATTCCCCCGTCATTACGGGCTAGTTCGATGGATACCCTCGTCAGCATGAATGTGTTTCGCTACGTCGTCGAAGTGGGCAGCTTCGTCGGCGCGGCCGAGCGCATGCAGATGTCGGCCGCGATGGCGAGCAAGCACGTGATGCATCTCGAGCAGCAGCTCGGCGCGCGGCTGCTGCATCGCACGACACGACGTGTCGCGCCGACCGAGGCGGGACGCGAATACTATGAGCGCCTCGTGCAGGCGCTGTCGGAACTCGACGAAGCCGGACAGGCGGTCGGCGCCGCGAGCGTCGTGCCGCAGGGCCGCCTGCGCGTGACGTCGCTGTCCGCGTTCGGCTTGCGGCACGTGATGCAGGCCGTCACCGATTATGCGGGCCGGTTCCCGGACGTGACCGTCGACATGACGCTGTCCGATCGCGTGGTCGACCTGATCGAGGAAGGCTACGACGTCGCGGTGCGCGCGGCGCCGAACGGGCTGAAATCGTCGTCGTTGGTCGCGCGCCAGATCGCGACCGCGCACATCCTGCTGGTCGCGTCGCCCGAGTATCTCGAGAAGCACGGCACGCCGCAGACGATCGCCGATCTCGCGCATCACAATTACCTGCGCCGCGATTCGAATTCGACGATGCTCGATTCGCTGATGATCGACGCGGCCGCCGCATCGCGCGTGAACCTGAACGGCAACCTGATCGTGAACCATCTCGAGGGGCTGCGCGCGGCGGTGCTCGCGGGCGCGGGCATCGCGCTGCTCGGCACCGAGGTGATCGGTGACGACATCGAATCCGGCCGCCTCGTGCCGGTGCTGCTCGACGCGGTGCCGCCGCACGAGGCGCCGATCTATGCGGTGTATGCGAGCCGCCGCCACGTGTCTGCGAAGGTGCGCTCGTTCGTCGACTTCCTTGCCGCACGCTTCGAAGGGCAGTCGCTGTGCCCGTCGATCGAGTCGCGCCTGCGCGTGCTGCCGATCACGCGGATCAAGCGCGCGAGCTGAGCGGCGTCGGCCGCCCGCGGGCGGACATGAAAAAAGCGCGAGCCGTTGCGGTTCGCGCTTTTTGTTTTTGTCCGACGTCATGCGCGGCGGTGGCGCAACCCGCCGCCTGCGTCAGCGTGCGATGCCGAGCCGTGCCTTCGCGTCGTCGTACTCGCGCTTGAGCCGCTCGACGAGCGTGCCCACGCTCGGCAGGTCGTCCATCAGGCCGACGCCCTGGCCGGCACCCCAGATGTCCTTCCACGCCTTCGTCTTGTCGCCGCCGAAATTCATCTTCGTCTTGTCGGATTCCGGCAGCGCGTCCGGATCGAGCCCGGCCTTCTCGATGCTCTCGCGGATGTAGTTGCCGTGCACGCCGGTGAAGAGGTTCGTGTAGATGATGTCGGACGATTTCGCGTTGAGGATCGCGTGCTTGTAGTCGTCGACCGCGTGCGCTTCCTGCGTCGCGATGAAGCGCGTGCCCATGTACGCGAAGTCGGCGCCCATCGCCTGCGCGGCGAGGATCGAGCCGCCGTTCGCGATCGAGCCGGACAGCACGATCGGACCGTCGAAGATCTTGCGCACTTCGCCGACGAGCGCGAACGGCGACGTCGTGCCCGCGTGGCCGCCCGCGCCGGCCGCGACGAGGATCAGCCCGTCGACGCCGGCTTCGAGCGCCTTCTGCGCGTGGCGCAGGTTGATCACGTCGTGCAGCACGATGCCGCCGTAGCTGTGCACGGCGTCGACGATCTCGCGCGCTGGCGCGCGCAGGCTCGTGATGAAGATCGGCACCTTGTGCTCGACGCACACGCGCACGTCATGCTCGAGCCGTACGTTCGACTGATGGACGATCTGGTTGACCGCGATCGGGCCGATCACCGCATCCGGGTGCTTCGCCTTGTGGTCGGCAAGCTCGGACTGGATCTGCGTGAGCCACTCGTCCAGCAGTTCGGCCGGACGGGCGTTGAGCGCGGGAAATGATCCGACGATACCCGCCTTGCACTGCGCGAGCACGAGTTCGGGGTAGCTGACGATGAACATCGGCGACGCGATGACGGGCAGCGTCAGGTTCTGCAGGACGGCGGGCAATGCCATGTGATGTCTCCAGTCTCGAGGGGGCGGCCGGATGCGGCGCGGTCGCGCCGACGCCGGCATCCATGCTTGGCGGTCGAACGGTGCTTCGAGTGTAGCGGTGCAGCGATTCGCCCATATTAATACGAACGGTCGTGCGATTCTACGCGAGCTTAGCAAACGGCGCGGCATGGCGGCAATCGAGTGAGTGTTCTCTTTCTACGCATTCGGGCATCTGCCGCGCGCAGCGGTCGGCCGCGCGCTCCTACAATAGCCGCCATAACAAACCAACGAGAAACAAACCATGTCGTTTGAGGCGTTTGCACCGTTTCGCGTGACGGTGCAGGACACCGACATCTTCGGTGTCAAAGGAGGCGCGGGGCCACCGCTTCTGTTGCTGCACGGCCATCCGCAGACCCACATGATCTGGCATCGCGTCGCCGCGACGCTGGCGGATCACTTCACGGTGATCGCGACCGACCTGCGCGGCTACGGCGCGTCGGGCAAGCCGCCGAGCGATGCGCGGCATGCGCCGTATTCGAAACGCGCGATGGCGGCCGACCAGGTTGCCGTGATGCGGCATTTCGGCTTCGAGCAATTCCACGTCTGCGCACACGATCGCGGCGCGCGCGTCGCGCACCGGCTCGCGCTCGATCATCCGGCGGCCGTCGAGCGGATGATGCTGCTCGACATCGCGCCGACGCTCGCGATGTACGAGCAGACGGACCGCGCGTTCGCGACCGCGTATTTTCACTGGTTCTTCCTGATCCAGCCGGCGCCGCTCCCCGAAACGCTGATCGAAGGCCGCACCGATGCGTACATCGAGCGCGTGATGGGCAACCGGTCTGCGGGGCTCGCGCCGTTCGCGCCGGAGGCGCTCGCCGCGTATCGCGCCGCGCTCGCGCAGCCGGGCGCGGTGCATGCGATGTGCGAGGATTACCGCGCGTCGGCGACGATCGATCTCGAGCACGACCGCGCGGATCTCGAGCGCGGCAACAAGGTCGCGTGCCCGCTGCGCGTGCTGTGGGGCGAGCACGGGATCGTCGGGCGCTGCTTCGATCCGCTCGGCGAGTGGCGGCGCGTCGCGCGCGACGTCGGCGGCCGCGCGCTCGATTGCGGGCACTACATTCCGGAGGAGGCACCCGTCGCGCTGATCGACGAGCTGCTCGCGTTCTTCGAGGCACGCGACGCGGCCGCGTGAGCGGCGCCGGCCGCCGCGGGCAGCGCGGTGCTTGCCGCGCGTCGGCGATCAGCGGCGCGTGGCGTCGTCGTCGTCGACGAGCGGCGGCAGGCGGCGCGGCACCGGCGTCGATTTCACGATCGCCGTGCTCGTTTCCGCGCGCTCTGTCACCTTCGACAGGATGTCGTCGAGGTGCTCGATCGTGCGCAGATAGAGCCGGCAGATGAAGCAGTCCTCGCCGGTCACCTTGTCGCATTCGACGAATTCCGGAATCCGCCGCAACACTTCCTCGACGAGATGCAGCTGCCCCGGCAGCGGCTTCACGCGCACGATCGCCTGCAGCGTGTAGCCGAGCGCGCGCGGGTCGAGCTCGACGGTGAAACCCGCGATCACGCCCTGCGCTTCGAGCCGTCGCACGCGGTCGGCGGTCGCGGGCGCCGACAGCCCGATCTGTCGCGCCAGTTCGCTGGTGGCAATGCGCGCATCCTCGGCGAGCGCCGCGAGGATCGCGCGGTCGGTTGCGTCCAGCGACGCGACGGCGGGAGGGGAAAGGCGTTTCGCCATGATCGCTTTGCTTTCGAAGGTGAATCGGTGGTTTCGCTTCAGTTTAGTCGTGGATGCGCGGAAAGCAAGTTCCTAGAATCGAAGTCATCTTCTCTCGTCAAACGGAGTCCATGATGGCCTCGAACGAAACCCGCCGCGGTGCCGCCGAGATGGTCGTCGCGATGATGATGTCCGGCACGATCGGCTGGCTCGTGATGTCGTCGCAGCAACCGCTCACCAACGTCGTGTTCTTCCGCTGCCTGTTCGGCGCCGCGACGCTCGCGATCGTCTGCGCGGCGCTCGGCTTCCTGCGTCGTGCGCTGTTCTCGCCGCGCATGCTCGCGCTCGCGGCGCTCGGCAGCATCGCGATCGTCGCGAACTGGCTGCTGCTGTTCGCCGCGTATTCGCGTGCGTCGATCTCGATGGCGACCGCCGTCTACAACACGCAGCCGTTCATGCTCGTCGCGCTCGGCGCGATCGTGTTCCGCGAACGGATCAGCGCGTCGACGATCGCGTGGCTCGCGCTCGCCTTCATCGGGCTCGTGTGCGTGGTGCGCGTCGAGCCGGCCGTGCTCGCGGTGCCCGGCGAATATCTCGAAGGCGTCGCGCTGTCGCTTGGCGCGGCGTTTCTGTACGCGGTGTCGTCGATCATCACGAAGCACCTGAAGGGCACGCCGCCGCACCTGCTCGCGCTGCTGCAGGCCGGCCTCGGCATCGTGCTGCTCGCGCCGTTCGCGCACTTCGGCACGTTGCCCGCGACGGCCGCGCAGTGGCTCGATCTCGTCGTGCTCGGCGTCGTGAACACCGGCGTGATGTATGTGCTGCTGTACGGTGCGATCCAGAAGCTGCCGGTCGCGATGACGGGCGCGCTGTCGTTCGTCTATCCGGTCGTCGCGATCATCGTCGATCGCATCGCGTTCGGGCAGACGCTCGCGTGGACGCAGGTGCTCGGCGCACTGCTGATCCTGCTCGCGGCGGCCGGCGTGAATCTCGGCTGGCGCATCGTGCCCGCGCGTCGCGCGGCGGCCGGCAACTGAAACGGTCGTGCGATTCGGCTTGCCGCTACGGCAGGTTGCCGACACCCGCTGGCGCCGCGCCCGGGAATGAAGGTTGCGCGTGAAAAACGCTGTAAGAAGTTGTAGGGAAACACCCGATGCGACGCCGCAGCGTCGCTCGTATGATGCGGGCTGTGACGTTGATCACGTTCACAGGATTCCGATCTCATGCCGTTCGCCAAGCAGGCCGAACGGCATTTTTTTATGCGCCGCTCCGCGCGAGCAGGCGCCGCCGCGCGTCGAGCCGCGCGAGCAACACGCGCCTCGCGTCGTCGTCGGACGCGCGCCATCCCTTGATCTCGTCGCGCGTGCGCAGGCAGCCCGCGCACCAGTCGGTGCGCGGATCGATCCTGCATACGTCGGTGCACGGCGACGCGACCGTGCCGACCGGTACCGGCATCTCGCTCATGCGTCGTTGCGCAGCGCGACGTCGGCGACCGGCGCACCCGTCAGCGAGACGAGCTCCTGCGGCGACAGGTTGAACACCGCGTGCGGATGGCCGGCGGCCGCCCACAGGCTGTCCAGTTCGAGCAGGTCGGCGTCGATCAGCGTGACCGGTTCGACGAGATGGCCGATCGGGCAGACGCCGCCGATCGCGTAGCCGGTGTTGTCGCGCACGAATTTCGCATCGGCGCGGCCGACCGCGCCAACTTGCGCGGCGACCTTCTTCTCGTCGACGCGGTTCACGCCGCTCGCGACGACGAGCACCGGCAGGCCGTCCGATTCACGGCGAAACAGGATCGACTTCGCGATCTGCGCGACCTCGCAGCCGAGCCCGGCCGCAGCCTCGGCGGAGGTCTTGCCGGTTTCGGCGAGCATCACGATCCCTTTCGCGTGCCCGCGTTCGCGCAGCAGCAGCGCGACGCGTCGCGCGGAGTCGGGGAGAGAGTCGAATGAAGCGGGTGTCGTCATGGAGAATCCGTCAGTGTTGGGGTCAGACGCAACTCGGCGTGTCGGCCGCGCTCTGCGCCTTGGCGAGCAGCGCGCGACCGGCGCGCGACACGTTCGCGCGGCCGATCGCGTTGGAGATGAAGTCGCCGGCGGCGACCACCTGCGCGAGGTCGATGCCGGTGTCGATGCCGAGGCCCTGCATCAGGTACAGCACGTCCTCGGTCGCGACGTTGCCGGTCGCGCCCTTCGCATACGGGCAGCCGCCGAGGCCGGCGACCGACGCGTGAAAGATCTCGATCCCTTCGAACAGCGCCGCGTAGATGTTCGCGAGCGCCTGGCCGTAGGTGTCGTGGAAGTGGCCCGACAGCCGCTCGCGCGGAAACACGCGGGTGACCGCTTCGAGCACTTCACGCGTGCGCTTCGGCGTGCCGACGCCGATCGTGTCGGCGATGTCGATCTCGTCGCAGCCGAGCGCGGCGAAGCGTTCGACGACGTCGACGACCGAGGCGACCGGCACCTCGCCCTGGTACGGGCAGCCGAGCGTGCACGACACGCTGCCGCGCAGCCGCAGGCCGGCATCCTTCGCGGCCTTCGCGACCGGCTCGAAGCGCGCGATGCTCTCGGCGATGCTGCAGTTGATGTTCCGCTGCGAGAACGCCTCGCTCGCCGCGCCGAAGATCACCACTTCGTCGGCGCGCGCGGCGACCGCGTTCTCGAAGCCCTTCAGGTTCGGCGTGAGCACCGAATACACGGTGCCCGCGCGACGCTCGATGCCGGCCATCACGTCGGCGCCGTCGGCCATCTGGGGCACCCATTTCGGCGACACGAACGACGCGGCCTCGATATTGCGGAAGCCGGCGCGCGACAGCCGGTCGACGAGCGCGATCTTCACGTCGGTCGGCACGAAGGTCTTTTCGTTCTGCAGCCCGTCGCGCGGGCCGACTTCGACGATCTTGACGGCGGTGGGGAACGTCATGGTTGTCTCCAGTTTTGTATAAGCGGAATTCAGTAGCCGCGCGCGTAGTCGACGATGCCGCCGACGCGCTCGCCGCGCTCGAGCGCGCGGATCTTGCCGGCGATCTGCTCGACGGCTTCGTCGCGTAGCGTCTCGGCCGAGCTGTGCGGCGTGATCGTGATGCGCGGCGCGTGCCAGAACGGGTGGTCGACGGGCAGCGGCTCATGCTGGAACACGTCGAGCGTGGCGGCGGCGATCCGGCCGCTCGCGAGCGCGTCGAGCAGGTCGGCCTCGACGAGATGCGCGCCGCGTGCGACGTTCACCAGGTACGCGCCCGGCGCCAGCCTGGCGAAGGTCCGTGCCGACAGGATCCCGTCGGTATCGCGCGTGCTCGGCAGCAGGTTCACGAGCACCTTCGCGCCGTCGATGCACGCGTCGAACGCGTCGTCGCCCGCGAAGGTCTCGACACCGTCGAGCCGTTTCGGGCTGCGGCTGTAGCCGCGCACCGGCAGGCCGAGCGCCGCGAGCGCCTGCGCGACCTGCGCGCCGAGCACGCCGAGACCGAGTACCGCGACGGTGAAACTCGCGCGCGGATGCGGTTCGAGCGGCTGCCAGCGGCGCTCGCGCTGCAGCGCGTCGTATTCGTCGAAGCGGCGCAGATAGCGCAGCACCGCGTGCGTCACGTATTCGATCATCTGCCGCGCCATGCCCGAATCCTCGAGGCGCACCAGCGGCACGTCGCGCGGCAGCGTGCCGGGATGCGCGCGGTCGAGCGCGAGCAGCGCGTCGACACCCGCGCCCAGATTGAAGATCGCGCGCAGGCCGTCGCGCGGCGCGAACAGCTCGCGCGGCGCGCGCCATACGAGCGCGTAGTCGGCCGCGCCCGTGTCGCCCGGCTGCCACGCGCGCAGCTCGGCCTCGGGCAGCGCCCGTGCGATCGCGCCGCGCCATGCGTCGGCTTCCTGATGCGGCGAGTAGAACAGGATCTTCATGCGCCTACTTCGCGAACAGCTGGCCGATGTCGGCGAACGCCTTGAATTCCAGCGCGTTGCCGCATGGATCGAGGAAGAACATCGTCGCCTGCTCGCCGACCTCGCCCTTGAAGCGGATGTGCGGCTCGATCACGAAGCGCGTATGCGCGGCCTTGAGCTTGTCGGCGAGCGCATGCCATTCATCCATCGACAGCACGACGCCGAAATGGCGGACGGGCACGTCGTCGCCGTCGACCGGGTTCACCGCGCTCTTGCCGGTTTCGTCCGGCGCGAGGTGCGCGACGAGCTGGTGCCCGAAGAAATCGAAGTCGACCCAGTGTTCCGAGCTGCGGCCCTCGGGGCAGCCGAGCAGGCCGCCGTAGAACGCGCGCGCGCCGGCGAGGCTCGACACGGGAAAGGCGAGATGGAACGGGCGCAGCGCGCCGGCGGGCGTAGCGGACATCGGGCGTCTCCTGTCGATCGGAACCGGCGCGGCGGCGCCCGGTTCGATCCGATGCAAGGCAAGCGGGAAGCCCACATTCTACGGTTTCGCGGCGCGTTGCGCCGCCGCGAGGCGGCCAGCCCATACCGGGCGGCCCGAGCCGGCGGCCGTCCCGCGCAAAAGCAAAGCACAAAATATTGGTTCGGCCGCCGTGCGCGGCACGCCACAATTGAATCTCGTCTCCAAGCAAAGCAAGCGAGGGCAATCATGCGCGCATGCAGCAAATCGGCGTGGCCGCCGCGGCTCGTGACCGTTCCGGGCCTGCACGGCAGCGAAGGCGCCCACTGGCAGACCTGGCTGGAGCGGCAGTTCTCGCGTTCGCTGCGGGTCGAACAGGCCGACTGGGATGCCCCCGATCTCGCGCGCTGGGCGCAGTCCGTGCGCGCGCTGCTCGAGCGCGAGCGCGGCCCGTTCGTGCTGGCCGCGCACAGCTTCGGCTGCCTCGCGGCCGCGCATGCGCTCGCGCAATGGCCGCTGGCGGCCGACGTCGCGGGCGTGCTGCTTGTCGCACCGGCCAGTCCGAAGAAATTCACGTTCGCCGGGCCGTTCGACGCGCGCCGGCTCGCGGTGCCGTCGATCGTGATCGGCAGCGAGACCGATCCGTGGATGCCGCTCGCCGATGCGCGCACGCTCGCGCAGCGGCTCGGCAGCGCATTCGTCAATCTCGGCGACGCCGGGCACATCAACACCGCGGCCGGCTTCGGGCCGTGGCCGCGCGCGAAGCATTTCATCGACACGCTGGTGCACTGCGCGGCGCCGCTGCGCTTTCGCGACGCGGACGACGGCTTCGACGCCGCGCTCGTCGACCGCGCGCTCGCGCACGCGATCTGACACTCACGCGCACGCGCTGCGCGGCGCGGGCCGTGCAGCGTCGTGCTGCGGGACTTACGACGCGGAAACGGGCCGCACCGCGGCCGGATCCGAGTAGCTCGGCCGGCCGTTCTCGACGTGGCCCGCGAAGCGGCGCGAGAACGTGCCGTTCGCGCCGTCGCTCACCGTCACGTCATACCAGTGATGGCTCGACGCGAGCGCCCATTGCTCGACGTGTTCGTCGCCGCCGTGCAGCGTCACCTGGCGCGCGGGCGTGCCGTATGCGTTGTCGGCCAGCGTGAGCGTCACGTGGCCCGCGCCATGGTTGCGCAGCTTCAGGTACAGGTTGCCGTTCGCGATGTCGTAGCCGGCCTTCACTTCCGGCTGCGCATGGTTGCGGCGGCGCGCCGTTGCGGCCGACACGTTGCCCGCGAACATCCGCACGAAGCCGTTCGGGCCGTACACCGAGAACGCATACGCGCCGTTCGTCTCCGTCAGGTCGAAGTCCGCGTGCAGCACGCGGCGCGCGCCGACCGTGTAGCGCCACGGGCCGTCGGTGCGGTTCGTCGCGTACACCTGGAAGTGCGCGCCCTGGTTGCCGCGGTTCGCGAACTCGATGCGCAGCGTGTTGCCGCCGTAGATGCTTGCGTTCACGTGCAGTTCGTACGGCAGCGCGCGGGCCGGCCGCACGCCGGGTTCCTGCGGATCGATCGGCGACGGCATCGCGGGCACGGTCGGCGCGGGTTGCGACGTGCATTGCTGGTCGGCGATCGAGCGGTACTGGCTCGTGTCGGGCAGCGTCGGAAACGACGCGTCGGACGAGCGGAAATCGAACGCGGCGGTGAGGTCGCCACAGACGGTCCGGCGCCACGGCGTGATGTTCGGCTCGTCGACACCGAAGCGTTCGCCGATGAAGCGGATCACCGAGGTATGGTCGAACACCTGCGAGCACACGAAGCCGCCTTTCGACCACGGCGACACGACCGTCATCGGCACGCGCGGCCCGAGGCCGTACGGCAGGCCGTCGGCCGTGTAGCTGCCACCGCGGCCGGGATTCACGACCGTGTGCAGTTCGCCGTCGGTGGTCACGGTCGATGCGCCCTGCGCGGCCGACGTCGGCGGCTGCGGCGGCACGACGTGATCGAAGAAGCCGTCGTTCTCGTCGTACATGATGAACAGCACGGTCTTCGCCCACACGTCCGGATTCGCCGTGAGCGCGTCGAGGATCTGCGACGTGTAGTTCGCGCCGTATGCCGGCGTGTATTTCGGATGCTCGGAGAACGCGGCGGGCGGCAGCAGCCACGACACCTGCGGCAGCCGGTCGTTGATCACGTCGTCCTTCAGGTTGTCGAGCGTGCGCACCGTCTGCGCGCGCTGGTACAGCGACGAGCCCGGCTTCGCGTTGATGAAGTTCGTGAAGTTCTGCAGGATGTTCGTGCCGTAGTTGCCGTTGTACGGATCGGCCCACGTGAGCCCCTGCTGGTAGATCTGCCACGACACGCCACGCGCCTCGAGCCGTTCGGGGAAGGTCGTCCACGACAGCAGCTGGTACGCGGGCGGCAGGTCGCCGTCGACGTAGTCGGCGTTGTCGAGCAGCGGGCCGCCGAACTTGCCGGTCGGGTCGACCGTGCCCGTCATCAGGTACGAGCGGTTCGGGTGCGTCGGCCCCGGCAGCGAGCAGAAGTAGTTGTCGCAGACGGTGAACGCATCGGCGAGCGCATAGTGGAACGGGATGTCCTCGCGCACGTGATAGCCCATCGTCATGTCGGTCTTGTTCGCGGGCCACTGGTCGTAGCGGCCGCCGTCGATCGCCGCGTGGGTCTTCGCCCACGAGTGGTCGAGCGCGCCGAGGCACTGCGCGCTGGTCGTCTTCGTGTCGAGCCGGAACGGCAGCACGGGCTTCGCCGGGTCTTCCTTCGACGGCTGGTACCACACCGGCTTGCCGTTCGGCAGCGGAATCGGGAAGCGGTCGTTGTAGCCGCGCACACCGCGCAGGTGTCCGAAGTAATGATCGAACGAACGGTTCTCCTGCATGAATACGACGATGTGCTCGACATCGCGGATCGTGCCGGTGCCGCGCGCGGCAGGAATCGCGAGTGCGCGGCGGATCGATTCGGGGAACGCGTTGAGCGCGACGGCGGCGCCCGCGGATTGTGCGACGGTATGCAGGAAACGGCGGCGGCTCGATGACGTCATGTTATTTCACCTCGGTTCTGCGATCGGGGGGCAGGGACAGGAACGGCGGAATCAATGCGCCGACGATGCGGCGACGCCGGACGCGCCCGGGTTCATCGCGGGCTTCGTGTCGTCGTCATCGTCGGGCGGGTAGTGGACGACGGGCGGCGCGAGCGGTGCGGCATCGGACGCGGCGGCGCTCGCGCCCGCGGCGCTGTTGAACGCGCTCGCGGAGCCGGACGATGCGCCAGCCTGCTGGGAGGCGTCGGCCGCGTGCGCGTCGTGCGGCGCGTCGTCGCTGCAGGCGGCGACGAGGGTGGCGGCACATAGAACGACGACGAGGGCAACGCGACGCATGACTTCTCTCCTGGCAGGCGGATCGGGAAACGTTTTCGAGTATGCCGGGAGGATGCGACGATTCGGTGAATCGTTTGCGACCGGAGCATGATCGCGAAATGCTTTCGCAAACCTGACCGAACGCTTTCGCGGAAGGTCGCATCCACGGATGGCGGAATTTTCCAGCGGATGCAGATGCTGCACGCATTAGCATGCGCGTGCGGCGCGACGACCGGGGGCTCGCGGTGATGCACGAAGGTGCGCGGATCACGACCGTCGAAGGGCTCGCGCGCGGCGGCGTGTTGAGCCCGGTGCAGCATCATTCATCGAACACGATGCATTTCAGTGCGGCTATTCCACGTCCGGCCAGCCCTGCTGCGCGGCCGCGCTGCGCGACGCGTTCGCGGCCGGTGACGCGAGCGCTGCCGCCGGCGACGTGCGGCATCGTCCCGTGCAACTGTCGGACGACGAGATTCGCGAGCGCATGAGCGGCAACCTGTGTCGCTGCGGCGCGTCCCCGAACATCGCCGCCGCCGTGCGCGCCGGGCACGCAGCCACCACCTGGGCACGGGAGGGCAACGCAGTGGAAGCGATCACATGCGAACGCGCAACGGATGTCGCACGGTGGCCGTGCGGGCGACGCAGCAGCCGCTCGGCGCGCGCTGGCCCGCGAGGTGGGACGACGGCGTGCTTGCGTCGCGGTATGGACCGCGCGGCGTCCGCGTGTTCCGCGCGACGGCTCGCTATCGGGCAAACAGCGGCCAGGTCGCGCCCGCGATCAGCGCGGCCGCGAGCCAGACCACGCTCCACGAACTGACGGCGAGCAGCGGCGGAATCGCGAGCGGCGTCGCGAACAGCCCGAGATAGACGATCGTGTTCGCCATCCCGAGCGCGGTGCCTGCGTGGTTCGCGCCCGCGAGCGTCGCGAGTTCGGTATACGCGACGCCGTGCCAGGCCGACACGCAGATGCCGCCGAACACGAGGATCGCGACGATCGCGGCGAGCGGTACGTGTGGGCTGCCGGCAGTCGCGGCCGCGAGCAGCGCGAACGATCCGGCCGCGACGCAGACCGACCCGCGCAGGTACGCACGCCGGTTGCCGTGCCGGTCGGTATGGCGGCCGCTCCACACGCGCATCACCATTGCGCCGAGCTGCAGCGCCACCATCGCCGCGCTGATGCCGGCGAGGCCGAGCCGGCCGAAATCGTGCAAGAACACGGTCGCGAACGTGAGCACCGCGAACTGCGGCGCACACAGCGCGCCGATGCCGAGCACGATGCGCCACACGCGGCCGCTCGCAAGCGGACTGCGCACGGGCGCGGCCGGCTGCTGCTGCGCGACAGGGCGGTGCGTGCGGGCCGGCGCGTCGGGCGGTTCATGCAGCCAGCGCCACGTCAGCGCGGCCGATCCGGCGCACAGCAGCATCAACGCGCCGTACACCGCGGCGAAGCCCGCATGCGACGCGAGCGACGGCAGCAGCGCCGCGCCGACGCCGCCGCCGAGCGGCACGGCCGTCTGGCGGATGCTCATCGCGAGCCCGCGTTCGCGTTCGCCGAACCAGCGCATCACCGCGCGTCCGCTCGATCCGTTCACGCTGCCGCCGAGCAGGCCGACGCAGCACATCGCCGCCACGACGCGCATGAGCGGCGGCACCGCGTGCGCGGTCGGGACGATCGTGGCCACCATCAGCGCGAGCATCGCGGCCGTCGCGACGAGGCCGGTGAGCAGCACGCGGCGATCGCCGAAACGGTCGGCGGCGATTCCCCACGGCAACTCCGAGAGCGCGACGCCGAAGCCGAGCGCGCCGAGCACGAGGCCGAGCGCGCCGTTGTCGAGGTGATAGGCCGAGCGCATCCACACGGCGGTGGTCGGAATGCCGGCCGCGGCCGCGGAAAAGCTCATGTTCGCGGCGACGCCGGCCGCGAGCACGCGCCAGCGGTGGGCCGGGCCGCGCGCGGCGTGCGCGGGCGAGGGCGAGGGCTGGGAAGCAAGGCAGGAGGTATCCATGGCGACAGGGCCCGTTCTGGAAATTGACATCGTCAGTGTGGCGATCTACATTCATCCCGAAAATCGGAAAGTTTTTGATGAATCGTTCGATAAAACGGGATGATTGAGATGTCCGGACAAGACAATGCCCACGGCGCGGTAGCGCTCGCACCCGACGCCGCGCTGGCCCGGCCGAACTTCGACGTCGCGGCGTTGCGCAGCCTGGTGGCGGGCGTGGATCTCGGCAGCTTCGCGAAGGCCGCCGATCGCGTCGCGCGTTCGTCGTCGGCGGTGAGCGCGCAGATCCGCAAGCTCGAGGAACAGGCCGGCACGCCGTTGTTCGTGAAGGCCGGGCGAGGGCTCGCGCTGACCGACGCCGGCGACGCGATGCTGCGCTATGCGCGGCGGATGATCGAGTTGAACGATGAAGCGGCCGCGGCGGTGCGCGGCGTGAATCTCGACGGCTGGGTGCGGGTCGGCCTGCAGGAGGACTTCGGCGAAGCGATCCTGCCCGACGTGCTCGGGCGTTTCGCGCGGGCGCATCCGAAGGTGAGGATCGAGGCGCGCGTCGCGCGCAATGCCGAGTTACTCGAGCGGCTGGACGCCAACCAGCTCGATCTCGCGCTCGTGTGGGGCGACCCGGCGTCGGCGACGCTGGTGTCGCGCGCGGGCATCGACAGCGACGCGATCGCGCAGGTGCCGATGCAGTGGATCGCGGCGGTCGGCGCGAGCGGCTTCGCGATGCCGGACGGCGACGGGCCGGCGGAGGCGGATGACGACGGCGGCGCGCGTCTTCGTGCGATGCGCGCGTCGGGCGAGCCGCTGCCGCTCGTCGTGTTCGACCGGCCGTGCCGCTTCTTCGGCGCGGCGACCGATGCGCTCGATCGTGCGGACGTGCCGTGGCGCGTCGCGTTCACGACGCCGAGCCTGGCCGGGCTGTGGGCCGCGGCGGCGGCCGGCCTCGGGCTGACGGTGCGCTCGCACTACGGGCTGCCCGCGTCGGTGCGCGTGCTCGACGCGGCGTCGTCCGGGCTGCCGGCGCTCCCGAGCCTGCCGCTGATGCTGCTGCGGCGTACGTCGTCGGTGACGCCGACCGTCGAGCGGCTCGCGCGGATCGTCACGCAGGCGGTGCGGGACGCGACGGCGGGGGAGGGGGCGGCGCTGGCGGCGTGACTTGGCGTCCCGCAAGGCGAGCTGCCGGTTCGCGCCGTGCACGGGGCCGCAGTGCATGATTTGCCGCACCATCGTCGCGACCCGTTCGATCGCTTGCTCGTCGCGCAAGCTCGGCATGAACCGCAGAAACGCGTGACGGCCGACGCTCAGCTTGCACGCTACGGCCTGTCTCAGGTTCCGACTGCTTGAAACACGCCGGACGCAGAACGCGCTGGTTGCCGAGTCGAGCCGAGTCGAGCAGCGAGCCGTTGCCTATGCAACGGCAATGTCCGGCGCGATCTCGTCGAGTGCCGCAAGCGTCGCTGCCAGCCGCTCCCGCAACCCCTCGCTCGCCGGCACGAACGGCAACCTCAACCCGTCTTCGCACCACCCTTGCGCGGCCAGCACCGCCTTCACCGGTGCCGGATTCGGCTCCGCGAACAGTGCCGCGACGAGCGGCTGCAGCGCGACCGACAGCCGCCGCGCGTCGGCGAGCCGGCCGTCGCGCAGCAGCGCATGAATGCGCACATGCCATTCGGGCAGCACATGCGCGCTGCTGGCGATCGCGCCGTGCGCACCGGCACACAGCGCGGCGAAGTTCTGGTTGTCGTCGCCGGAGAGGATCGCGAGCGGCGTGTCGTGCACGAGCCGGCTCATCCGGTCGAGCGTCCCGCCGCACTCCTTGATGCCCGCGACGCGCGGATCGCGCGCGAGCGCCTGCAGCGTTTCCAGTTCGACGTTCACGCCGGTGCGGTACGGGATGTTGTAGACGAGCACCGGCAGGTCGGCCGCATCGACGATCGCTTCGACGTGGCGGCGGATTCCGTCCTGCGTCGGCCGAACGTAGACGGGCGGCGTGACGAGTAGCCCGTCGGGGCGCAGCGCGGCGAGTTCGCGTGCGCGGGCGGCCGCGAAGTGCGTCGCGCTCGCGGTGAGCCCGACGACGATCGGCAGGCCGGGTACGGCATCGCGCAGCGTCGCGAACACGGCGTCCTGTTCGCGCGCGTCGAGCAGCACGCCTTCACCGGTCGTTGCGCCCGCGACGAAACCCGCGATGCCCGCCGTCGCATAGTGACGCGCGAGCCGCGCGAGCGCGCCGTGGTCGACCTCGCCGTCGTGGAACGGCGTGATGAGCGGCAGCCAGATACCTTCGAAACGTGCTTGCATGAAAAACCTCATGGTGGAAACGGAGTGGAAAGGAACCGTTCCGCCGGCGGTGTGCCGGAGCGAGGCGTGCAAGCAAGAAGATGAAAACGACCTGCGCGCATCCCGTCCGGCATTCGCCTGACGGGACGCGACGTCCCCGTCAGTCGAGGAGTCGTTTTTTCAGTTTCAGCCCGGCCGCGCGCGCACCTGCCGCGATGGCGGCAAGGATCGAGGGCGAGCGCAGGGCAGCGGACATGGATGAACCGTGAAAAGGGCTGAGCGGCGATCTTAACATCGGATCCGGCGCGTACGCGAGCGATGCGCGCCCCGTTTAGCAGGATTCGAGATTTGCTTTGCACGACAGATTGGAAAGCGCGCGGCGTCCGGCCGCTAGAATGCCCGCTTACGTTTGGATGACAGCGCGTACGCGTGCCGTCACGCACATTCACCACCACTGGAAACGGGGCATATCACGATGGCAAGCATCAACGGGATCGGCCGCTGGCTGCACACGGGCGCCGCGGCGGCGCTGGTCGTTGCGGCAACGGCCGCGCACGCGGACACGTCGATCCTGAACGTGTCGTACGACGTGACGCGCGAGCTGTACAAGGACATCAACACGAGCTTCGCGGCCGCGTACAAGCAGCAGACAGGCGAAACCGTGACGATCAAGCAGTCGCACGGCGCGTCGAGCGCGCAGGCGCTGTCGGTGCTGCAGGGGCTGCAGGCCGACGTCGTGACGATGAACCAGCCGAACGACATCGACCTGCTCGCCGAGCGCGGCCAGCTGCTGCCGAAGGACTGGCGCGCGCGCTTCCCGGACAACAGCTCGCCGTACTCGACGACGATGGTGTTCCTCGTGCGCAAGGGCAACCCGAAGGCGATCAAGGACTGGAGCGATCTCGCGAAGCCGGGCGTGCAGGTGATCATCGCGAACCCGAAGACGTCGGGCAACGGCCGCTACGCGTACCTCGCCGCGTGGGGCTATCAGAAGCAGAAGGGCGCGACCGATCAGCAGGCGCTCGACTTCGAGAAGGCGGTGTTCCGCAACGTGCCGGTGCTGGACTCGGGCGGCCGCGGCGCGACGACGACCTTCACGCAGCGCGGCATCGGCGACGTGCTCGTCACGTTCGAGAACGAGGTCGCGCTGATGGACACGGGTGCGTCGGGGGCGGAATTCGACGCCGTGTACCCGTCGGCGAGCATCCTCGCGGAGCCGCCCGTCGCCGTCGTCGACAAGGTCGTCGACAAGAAGGGCACGCGCAAGGTCGCGCAGGCGTATCTCGACTACCTGTACACGCCGCAGGCGCAGGAGATCATCGCGCGGCACCATCTGCGCCCGCGCGACGCGGCCGTGCTGAAGAAGCATGCGGCCGAGTTCAAGCCGCTGAAGACGTTCAGCGTCGAGCAGGTTTTCGGCAGCTGGGCGAACGCGCAGAAGACCCACTTCGCCGACGGCGGCACGTTCGACCGCGTGATCGTCGACCGCAAGTAAGCACGCCGCACGCCGCGCGCGTGCGGTCAAGCTGACCGCGAAACCGGCCGCTCATGCGGCCGTTTTTTTGCGCGTCACGCGGAAAGCCCGCTCCGCATTCCCGGCCGCCGCCTTCGCGTGCTACGCTCATCGCCTCCCTGCTTCAGGCCTCGCGCGATGAACGTCGATCCGTCCTCTCCAGCTTCCCGCGGCCGTGGCCGCAAGCTCTGGTCGGGCACCCGCCCCGTGATTGCTTACGGGATGCCGCCGCTCGGCTGGCGCGACCTCTATCACCGTGCGCTGACGGTGAGCTGGCCCGTATTCTTCCTGTCGCTCGCGGTGCTGTTCCTGCTGCTCAACGGCGGCTTCGCGACGCTTTACCTGCTCGGCGACGCGCCGATCGCGAACCAGTCGCCGGCCGGGTTCGTCGGCGCATTCTTCTTCAGCGTCGAGACGCTCGCCACGGTCGGCTACGGCGACATGCATCCGCAGACCGTCTATGCGCATCTTGTCTCAACCTTCGAAATCTTCATCGGGATGTCGGGCATCGCGCTGGCGACCGGCCTCGTGTTCGCCCGGTTCTCGCGGCCGCAGGCGAAGATCCTGTTCGCGCGTTACGCGATCGTGCGCCCGCTGAACGGCAAGATGACGCTGATGGTGCGTGCCGCGAATGCGCGCCAGAACGTGATCGCCGAAGCGCAGGCGAAACTGCGGCTGATGCGCGTCGAAGGCACGCACGAGGGTTATACGCTGCGCAAGATCCACGACCTGCCGCTCGTGCGCAGCGAGCATCCGATCTTCCTGCTCGGCTGGAACCTGATGCACGTGATCGACGAAACGAGCCCGCTGTTCGGCGAGACCGCCGAGTCGCTCGCCGCGCGCGACGCGTCGCTGTTGATCACGATCGAAGGTTCCGACGAGACGACCGCGCAAGTCATGCAGGCGCGCTACTCATGGGCGCATGCGGAGATCCGCTGGCGTCATCGCTATGTCGACCTGATGCACGACGAAGGCGGCATCACGCACATCGATTACACGCATTTTCACGAAGTCGTGCCGGTCGATGCCGATACCGACGAGCGTGGCTCGCCGGGCGTGGTGGTCGGGGGCGACGCGGCGACGCAGGCGCCCGGGCCGGCTGCATGACGTCGGCGACCGGCGCGGACGGCCGCCGGCATTCGGTCGCGGCTGTCGCGACCGAATGCCGTGCCGTTCATGCGTCACGCATGCAGCAGACGCGCCGCTTCCCGCTGTTCGACCACGACCGCGCGGCGATGGCCGTCGCGATCCTCGGCGCGCGCGACATAGTCGCCGAGCACGCCTTCGTGCGGCAGCAGGTGCGCGTCGAACGCGATCTTCAGCGTGCTGGCGAGCAACAGGTCGGCCGCGGTGAAATGATCGCCGACGAGCCAGCGATTGTGGGCGAGCGTTTGCGCGAGTGCACGCTGCACGCGCGTGATGTTGCCCCAGCCGAAGGCGACCGGATTGCCCGACGCGCCGCTGAATTTCTCGGCCATCGCGGGTTCGAGGCAGGTGGACGTGAAGAACATCCACTGCAGGAAGCGGCCACGCAGCGGATCGTCCGGCGCGATGCCGAGCCCGGCGCCCGGGCAGCGATCGGCGAGATAGAGCAGCACGGCACCGGATTCGGCGAATGGTTCGCTGCCGTCGTCGAGCGCGGGCAGCTTGGCCATCGGATTGACCTGGACGAACGCGTCGCTGCCCTGTTCGTGCGAACGCAGGTCGATCGGCACGAGCTCGTAGACGGCGCCGATTTCCTCCAGCATCCACAGCGCCCGGAATGCCCGGGTCTTCGGCCAGTAGTAGAGCTTCATCGCGCCTCCGCGTATCGGTGTGCGTGTCGTTCGGTGGATGCTCAAGCGTACCCGAGCGGGAGAGGTTCGGACAGGGGCGGAAGGTGGAAGCTGGAATCCGGTAGCGAGTTCCGCGCAAAGCCAGGTGCTGCCGAAGTTCATGAAATAACTAGTTATTAATGAACTAGTCGTGAATTGATGGATGAATGCCCGCCGACGCGGCCGCGACCACGCGGGTCCGACGGCAGCGTCGGCGGCTGGTCGCGCGAGCCCGGACGATGGTCGTCGACGGGACGCGAAACACGAAAAGCCGGCCACCCAGCGGGTCGAACGAGTGATCGAATTCAAGGCCAGGCGATCGCATTCGGCGAGTCAGGCGCTGCGTGATGCGCAGCGTGCCGGTTCGATCGCATACGGAGAACATCAGCGAATGGCGAACGACGATCGCACCACGATCATTCCCCGGCGCACGCCGCAATCGGCCGCGATGCGCACGGAGCTCCAGCGGACGATGGCGATCACGGCGCGGCTCAACCGTCTGACGTTCGACGATGCGGACGAAGTCCGGGCATTGTTCGGGGAACTGATCGGCAAGCCGATGGACGACGGCTTCCTGCTGATCCCGCCGTTCTACGCGACGGGCGGCGCCGATACGCGGATCGGCCGCAATGTATTCGTCAACCAGAACTGCACGTTCTACGACCTCGGCGGCCTCGACATCGGCGACGACGTGATGATCGGCCCGAACGTCAGCCTCATCACGTCGGGCCATCCGCTCGAGCCATCCCGCCGACGCGACGCCGTCGTCGCCCGGCCGATCGCGATCGGGCGCAACGTGTGGATCGGCGCGGGCGCGACGATCATCGGCGGCGTGACGGTTGGCGAGAACGCGGTTGTCGGCGCGGGTTCCGTCGTGACGCGCGACGTTCCACCGAATACGCTGGTCGGCGGAAACCCGGCGCGGATCATCCGTTCGATTGCCGAGTGAGGGCGCTTGCGGGTGCCGCCGGCTGCGGAGCGGATGTGGACAACCGGCCGTGCGGTTCACTCGAAATGCTGTGGATTCGAACGGTGAGCGTGCCGCCGGAGGCCGAATTTGCGGGGTTTTCCGGCATTTGACGCCGATCGCCGGCAGGGCCGTGAACCGATGTTGGCGATGCGCCGACGGCAAATCTTCGCGCCGGGGCGGTTGTGGATATCCGGGCCCCGGAACCACTCGGCACGCTGTGCATTTCACCGGTGAGTGCGACCTCGTGCGGCCCGATGCGCGAGGCGGGGTGTGGACAACCGGGTTCCCGACGACGAAAAAAGCTGTGCGCTGGAACGGTGAGCGCCGTCGCCCGATTGCACGTGAGACTTGCCTGGTGCGGACTTTCAGGGCGTCGTGCGAAATCCGGAACGCCGTGCATTCTAACGGCGTGCGCGGATCGTCGACAGGTCCGCACCCGCATCATGGTGTGGATATCCTGCCGCAGGCTTCACTCGAATCGCTGTGTATTTCAATGGTGAGCGTCGGCGACCGGTCGGACCGGGCGTCAGCTTGCGCGCCGGTTTCTGATCGTCGATTGCGGCTTCGAGGGTCGCGCATTCTAACCGCACTCGCGATCGCGCGTTTCGTTCGAGTGTGTGCCGCGATGTGGATATCCGGTCGCCGGAACCAGTCGACGTGCTGTGTATTTCAGCGGTGAGGGCGGGCGCGTGCTGTTCGGCCGCGTCGGTGTGAGGCCGGATCTACCGGCCTCGGCGGGGTTGCGGGCGCTGCTGTTCATGCCTGAATCGGCGACTGCGTGCGATAGCGTGCCGACGCTCACCGTTGAATTTCACAGCGTTTAGAGTGGTCGTGGGTCGGGCTGTCCGCACCCGGGGGCGGCGCCCTCGTTCGATCGCCGTGCCACCGCTCACCGTCGGAATTCACAGCGTTTCGAGTCGTCGTGGATCGCGCTGTTCACACCGGAATCGGCGCTCTCGTTTGATCGACGATTGCCGCTCACCGTCGAATTTCACAGCGTTTCGAGTCATCGCGGGTTGGGTTGTCCACACCTGAATCGACATCCTCGTTCGATCGCGTGCCGGTGCTCACCATCGAAATTCACAGGGTTTTTAGTGTCTGGTGGTGGCGATGTCCACACGCGGACCTGCGCCTCGTTCGGCCGCGCGACGGCATGTATCGATGAACCCCAAAGCCTTGTCAGGGCTCGCGCACGGAGGCCCCCATCCGCGCGAATCCGGCCGCGGCACCCGACACGCGCTCGCCGGGCCCGCGCTTGTATTGCGGCGACGACCGGACCTCGCTCCGGAGCAACGCACGGGCGGACAGCGGTGTGGATATCGCACCGCCGAACCGAGTCGCAAATCTGTGCATCCGACAGGTGAGAGCGAGCGTCGCCGCGGCCGGACAGGCATTGGGCGGTGTGGATATCTCCCGCCGACATCGACTCGCCTTGCTGTGGATTTCAACGGTGAGCGCCGGCATCCGCTCGAACCGCGGGCCGATCGAGGTGTGGACATCCGGCCTCCGACGCGACTCGAAACCCTGTGCAATCGACCGGTGAGCGCGCCCGCCCGTTTCGCCCGCAGTCCCCGGCATTGTGGACATCCCGCATCCGCGACCAATCGGAACGCTGTGCATCCGATGGGTGAGGACGCGCCCGTTCTGCCGCGCGAACCCTTGCCGCACGGCCCGCGAGCGCCCACCGCCGCGCCCGCGGGCGGCCTCCCGCCTATCCCCGCGTTTTCGAGGCAACCGCATCGCCCACGCCGAGATGCCTCCAGAAGCCGTCCGCCGCTCCGCGCGAAAACTCTCTCAATTCCCGGCCAAAACCTGCGCAGTTTTTCTCGCTCCGGCGCCGTTCGAGCAAGATGAGAAAAAACTTTCTCGTCCTCCCGCGAAAAAATAGAGCCATCCAGTTGGCCCCGGCCGGCGTCGCCCGACGCCCCCGATGCGCAGCCCAGAACACACAATCAGGAGACATCCCCCATGACCGCCCGACTGCCCGTTGACGGCACGCCCGCGCTATCCGACTACCGCCTGACCGACAACCTGACCGCCACGCGCGGCCGGATCTTCCTGACCGGCACGCAGGCGCTGGTACGCCTGCTGTTGATGCAGCGCGCGTCCGATACCGCGCAGGGCCTGAACACGGCCGGCTTCGTCAGCGGCTACCGCGGCTCGCCGCTCGGGATGGTCGACCAGCAGCTATGGAAGGCGAAGAAACTGCTCGACGGCAGCGGCGTGCGCTTCCTGCCCGCGATCAACGAGGAACTCGGCGGCACCGCGGTGCTCGGCACGCAGCGCGTCGAGGCCGACCCGGAGCGCACCGTCCATGGCGTGTATGCGATGTGGTACGGCAAGGGCCCCGGCGTCGACCGCGCCGGCGACGCGCTGAAGCACGGCAACGCATATGGCTCGTCGCCCCACGGCGGCGTGCTGGTGGTGGCGGGCGATGACCATGGCTGCGTGTCGTCGTCGATGCCGCACCAGAGCGACTTCGCGATGATCGCGTGGCACATGCCGGTCGTGAACCCGTCGAACATCGCGGACATGCTCGAGTTCGGGCTGTACGGCTGGGCGCTGTCGCGCTTCTCGGGCGCGTGGGTCGGCTTCAAGGCGATCTCGGAGACCGTCGAGTCGGGCTCGACCGTCGATCTCGACGCGCTGCAGACGCAATGGCCGGCCCCGGCAGGCTTTACGCCGCCGTCGGGCGGTCTGCACAACCGCTGGCCCGACCTGCCGAGCCTCACGATCGAGGCGCGCCTCGCGGCGAAGCTCGACGCGGTGCGCCATTTCGCGCGCACCAACAGCATCGACAAGTGGATCGCGCCGAGCGCGCACGCGAACGTCGGCATCGTCACGTGCGGCAAGGCGCACCTCGACCTGATGGAAGCGCTGCGCCGGCTCGACCTCACCGTCGCCGACCTGGAAGCGGCCGGCGTGCGGATCTACAAGGTCGGCCTGTCGTATCCGCTCGAGATGACGCGGATCGAAACCTTCGTCGACGGCCTGTCGGAAGTGCTCGTCATCGAAGAGAAGGGCCCGGTGATCGAGCAGCAGATCAAGGACTACCTGTACAACCGCGCGGACGGTGCGCGCCCGCGCGTGCTCGGCAAGCACGATGCCGAAGGCGCGTGCCTGCTGTCCGAGCTCGGCGAGCTGCGCCCGTCGCGCATTCTGCCGGTGTTCGCCACCTGGCTCGCGCGCCACAAGCCGGCGCTCGATCGCCGCGAGCGCGTCGTCGATCTCGTCGCGCCGCAGATCCTGTCGAACGAGGCGGACGCGGTGAAGCGCACGCCGTACTTCTGCTCCGGCTGCCCGCACAACACGTCGACGAAGGTGCCCGAAGGATCGATCGCGCAGGCCGGCATCGGCTGCCACTTCATGGCGTCGTGGATGGAGCGCGACACGACGGGCCTGATCCAGATGGGCGGCGAGGGCGTCGACTGGGCCGCGCACGCGATGTTCACCAACACGAAGCACGTGTTCCAGAACCTCGGCGACGGCACCTACTTCCACTCGGGCATCCTCGCGATTCGCCAGGCCGTCGCCGCGAAAGCGAACATCACGTACAAGATCCTCTACAACGATGCGGTCGCGATGACGGGCGGCCAGCCGGTCGACGGCAGCATCTCGGTGCCGCAGATCGCACGGCAGGTCGAGGCGGAAGGCGTGTCGCGCTTCGTCGTGGTGTCCGACGAACCGGAGAAGTACGACGGCCATCACGGCCTGTTCCCGAAGGGCACGACGTTCCATCACCGCAGCGAACTCGACGCGGTGCAGCGCGAGCTGCGCGAGACGCCGGGCGTCACCGTGCTGATCTACGACCAGACCTGCGCGGCCGAGAAGCGCCGCCGCCGCAAGAAGGGCGAGTTCCCCGACCCGGACAAGCGCCTGTTCATCAACGACGCAGTATGCGAAGGCTGCGGCGACTGCGGCGTGCAGTCGAACTGCCTGTCGGTCGAGCCGCTCGAGACGCCGCTCGGCCGCAAGCGCCGCATCGACCAGTCGTCGTGCAACAAGGACTACTCGTGCGTGAACGGTTTCTGCCCGAGCTTCGTGACGGTCGAAGGCGCGGCGTTGAAGAAGGCCGCGGGCGCGGCGTTCGACGAGGCGGCGCTCGCCGTGCGCGTCGACGCGCTGCCGGTGCCCGCGACGCATCTCGACGCGGCGCCGTACGACATGCTCGTCACGGGCGTGGGCGGCACCGGCGTCGTGACGGTCGGCGCGCTGATCAGCATGGCCGCGCACCTCGAAGGCAAGAGCGCGTCGGTGCTCGACTTCATGGGCTTCGCGCAGAAGGGCGGTTCGGTGCTGTCGTTCGTGCGGATCGCGTCGAGCGACCGGTGGCTCAACCAGGTGCGCATCGACACGCAGCAGGCCGACGTGCTGCTCGCGTGCGACATGGTCGTCGGCGCGAGCGCCGAGGCGCTGCAGACGGTGCGCCATGAGCGCACGCGGATCGTCGTCAACACGCACAGGATTCCGAACGCGTCGTTCGTGCAGAACCCCGACGCGAACCTGCACGCGGATGCGCTGCTCGAAAAAATGCACCATGCGGCCGGTGAAGGCTACCTGTCGAGCTGCGACGCTCAGGCGCTCGCCGCGAAATTCCTCGGCGATTCGATCGGCGCGAACATCCTGATGCTCGGCTACGCATGGCAGCTCGGCCTCGTGCCGGTGTCGCTCGCCGCGATGATGCGCGCGATCGAGCTGAACAACGTCGCGGTGCCGATGAACAAGCTCGCGTTCGCGATCGGCCGAATGGCGGCCGGCGACGCGGCGGGCCTCGATGCGTTGTGGAACGCGCGTCACGCGGTGGCCGCGCACGCCGCGCCGGAAACGCTTGCCGAACTGATCGCCGATCGCGAAGCGCGTCTCGAGGCATATGGCGGCGCGCGTTACGTCGAGCGGTACCGTGCGCTCGTGAACGCGGCGGCCGCGAAGGGCGACGACGCGCTGACACGCGCGGTCGCCACGACGTTCTACCGGCTGCTCGCGGTGAAGGACGAATACGAGGTCGCGCGGCTTTTCACGGACGACGCGTTCCGCACGGCGCTCGAGGCGCAGTTCGAAGGCGTGCCGGGGCAGGCGTATCGCGTGAAGTTCAACCTCGCGCCGCCGACGGTCGCGAAGGCCGGCCGCGACGGCAGCGTGCCGAAGAAGCGCGTGTTCGGCCAGTGGATGTGGCGGGTGTTCGGCATGCTGGCGCGTGTGCGCAGCCTGCGCGGCACGTGGCTCGATCCGTTCGGCCGCACGGTCGAGCGCAGGATGGAGCGCGCGCTCGCGGACGACTACGAGACGACGCTCACGCGCGCGCTCGCCGCGACGACCACCGGCAATGCGGCGCAGGTCACGCAACTGGCCGACCTGCACGCCCGCGTGCGCGGCTTCGGTCACGTGAAGGTGCGCAACCTGGCCGGCGTGAAGCGCGCGGAGCGCGAGCTCGCGCTGCAGCTCGGCATCGACGCGGCGACGAGCGCGGCCGTGCAGCACGCGCTCGACGAGATGAAGGGCGCCGGCATGTTGAAGGGAATTCCGGTCGTCGTCGCGAAGTAACGCGAATACGGTCGGATGGGAAAACGGCGACGCTTCGGCGTCGCCGTTTTTTATGGGCGATTGCTTACGAGCATCGACCAGCCCGTCAGAGAATGCCTTTCTTGCGCGTCGACAGCGCCGTTTCCGACAGATCGATCTCGCGGATGAGCTTCGTCAGCGTCTCGTCGGAAATCTTGCTTTCGCTGCGCAGCCGGTACAACACCGAACGTTCCGCGCGCACCGCCGCGATCCGCATCTGCAGTTCCATCGTTTCGGTCTGCTTGGCTTCCGCGCGCGGCGTCGGGCCGTCCTCCGCGAGCGCGGCGAGGCGGCGGCGATACTGGTCCATCACGCGCGCGGAGATGTCCGCGCAGCGCGCGGCGCCCGATTCGTCGAGATCGGCCGAGATCGCGTCGTGCGACGAGTCGATCGCGCGAATCGCGGCCTGCGCGGCGGCCGCGCGCGCGGTGCGCTCCTCGTCGGCGAGCGGGTTGCGCGTCGAGCGCACGCCGCGCAGCAGCAACGGCAGGCCGATCACCGCCACGACCAGCGAACCGAGGATCACCGCCGACGCGACGAAGATCGCGGTGTCGCGCCCGGGCAGCGGCGCGCCGTCGGCGAGCGCGACGGGGATCGACAGCACGCCCGCGAGCGTGACCGCGCCGCGCACGCCGCCGACCGTCATCACCGCGATCGTGCGCACGCCGGCCATCGTGCCCGCGAGGCCGTGGCGCGCGGCGCGGCGGCTCGCGATCCAGCGCAGCAGCCAGACCCACAGGAAGCGGATCGCGTACAGCGCGAGCATCATCGCGCATACGTTGAAGATCATCCGGCCGACGAGCGCGTCGCTCGTGTGATGCGCGTCGACGAGCGCGCGGCCGATGATGTGCGGCAGCTGCAGCCCGAGCATGATGAACACCATGCCGTTGAACACGAACTCGATCATCGCCCACGTGCTTTCGGCCCGCACGCGCGACGCGACCGTGCTTTTGCGGGAGAAGCTCGTGTAGTTCATCATCATCCCGGCCGAGACGGCCGCGAGCACGCCCGACAGCTCGAGGTGCTCGGCGAACAGATAGGCGGCGAACGGCACGAGCAGCGTCATCACGATGCCGGGGGCCGGGTCGCCTTCCTGCTCGGCGTTCAGGAAGCGCGTCGACAGCGCGCTGAACACCCACGACACGACCGCGCCCGTCGCGAGCCCGCCGGCGGCGACGATCACGAACGAGATCGACGCATCGCGCAGCGAGAACACGCCGGTGAGCGCAGCCGCGACCGCGAATTTCAGCGCGACCAGGCCCGACGCGTCGTTCATCAGCGCCTCGCCTTCGAGGATGTGCATCAGCTGCGGCGGAATCCGCCCCTTGCCGGCGATGCCTGACAGCGCGACCGCGTCGGTGGGCGACAGCACGGCCGCGAGCGCGAACGCGATCGGCAGCGGCAACTCGGGTATCAGCCAGTGCGCGAAGTACCCGACTGCGAGTACCGTCATGAACACGAGCCCGAATGCGAGCATCAGGATCGCGCGGCGCTGCAGGTACAGCTCGCGTTTCGGAATCCGCCAGCCGTCCGCGAACAGCAGCGGCGGAATGAACAGCAGCATGAAGATTTCGGGATCGAACGTGACGTGCAGGTTCAGCTTCGGCCACGCGAGCATCGCGCCGAACGCGATCTGCATCAGCGGCAGCGGCAATTGCAGCGGCAGGATGCGCGTGACCGCGCCGGACAGCGCGACGGTCAGCAGCAGGATCAGGACTGTGAAGACGATTTCCATCGATACGGCAATTGTGGAGAATGAAACGACCGTACGGAGTTTAGCGTGACGGCATGACGGGTGCGTTCGAGCGCGCCGGTGCGGGTGCACGCAAACGGTGCATCCGGCCTGCGCCACGCTGGTGCGGCGGCGCCGCACGTAGGCGTGGCGCGTGGTTCAAGGCCTTGCACGGAGCTTGCTTGATGCTTGCGTACCGTCCGGCACCGGCCGGACAACCGAGGATTCCACCATGACATTGCGCGCGCCGTTTCAAGCACTCGCCGCGTTCGGCTGCAACACCAGGAGGGCGCCATGACGATCGTGCAACAGGAGCGTCCGGCCACTGCTTCGCCGTATCGTTTCGAGCGGGAGATGAGCTCCGGCCTCGAACGCCTCGCGACGCAGCATCGCGACCTGACGCTCACGACCGTGTTCCAGCCGATCTTCAGCCTGTCGCACCAGCGTGCGGTGGGCTACGAGGCGCTATTGCGCGCCCATGACGCACTCGACCGGGCGGTGTCGCCGCTCGACGTGTTCGGCGAGGCCGCGCGCCAGGGCGAACTGCTACAGCTCGACCGGCTCGCGCAGGCGCTGCATCTCGAGAACTTCGCGCTGCTCGGCGCCGAGCGCGAATGGCTGTTCCTCAACGTGCATCCCGGCGTGCTCACCGACCCGTTCCAGGCGGCCGCGCTGCTCGCGAACCTGAAGCGGGTCGGCATGCCGCCGCGCCGCGTCGTGCTCGAAGTGCTCGAACAGCGCGCGGAGGACATCGAGCGGCTCGCCGAAGCCGTGCGCGAATTCCGCGCGCAGGGCTTCCTGATCGCGCTCGACGATTTCGGCGCCGGCCACTCGAACCTCGAGCGGATCTGGCAGTTGAACCCCGACATCGTGAAACTCGACCGGATCATGCTGTCGCACGCGGCGCACCGCACGGGGCTCACCGCGATCCTGCACGGGCTTGTCACGCTGCTGCACGAGGCCGGCAAGCTCGTGCTCGTCGAGGGGATCGAGACCGAGCACGACGCGCAGATCGCGCTGTCGTGCGAGGCGGATTTCGTGCAGGGCTATTACTTCGGCCGCCCGGCGCCCGGGCTGCCCGACAGCGCGACGGCGACCGGCTGCATCGGCGAGCTGACCGAGCGCTTTCGGCAACAAACCGAAGCGCGCGAGCGGCGCGATACGCAGCGGCTCGCGCCGTACCTGCGCGCGTTCGAGCGTGCGGCCGAGCGGGTGGCGGCCGGCGAGCCGCTCGACGAGGTGTGCTGGAACTTCCTCGCCCTCGACGCCGCCGCGCGCTGCTTCCTGCTCGACGCGCGGGGCCGCCAGGCGGGCCGCAACGTCGTGCTGCGCGCGGACCGCGCGCTCGCCGAGGCGCGTTTCTCGCCGCTGTCCGACGCGCAGGGTGCGAACTGGCTGCGCAGGCCGTATTTCCGCACGGCGATCGCCGAGCCCGGACGCGTGCAGGTCACGCGCCCGTACCTGTCGATCAACGAGGCGCAGCCATGCGTGACGCTGTCGGTGGCCGTGCGCATCGGCGATGCGCAGCACGTGCTGTGCGGCGATATCGACTGGATCGACGAGGAAGCGGACGGCGCATAGCCACGGCGTCGTGCTGGCGCGGTTCGCGCCGCTCGGCTAGGATGCGCGAATTGTCCTGACGATTCGCGAGCCGCCGATGAGCCGAACCGCCGCTTCCTCCGTCCTCCTCGAAGTGATCGCCACCACCGTCGGCGACGCGAAGGCCGCCGCCCGCGCGGGCGCCGACCGCCTCGAACTCGTGACCGCCATCAGCGAAGGCGGGCTGACGCCGAGCATCGGCCTGATCGAGGCCGTCGTGGCCGCCGTGGCGATTCCGGTGAACGTGATCGTGCGGCCGCACAGCCGATCGTTCGTCTACGACACCGACGACCTGCGCGTGATCGAGCGCGACGTGCGCGCGGCTGTCGCGGCCGGTGCGAACGGCGTCGTGTTCGGCGCGCTCGATGCGCGCGGCGACGTCGATCTCGATGCGCTCGAGCGCGTCGCGGCAGCCGTGGACGGACGCGACCTGACGTTTCATCGTGCATTCGACGTGTCGCGCGACCTCAACGCCGCGTTCGACGCGCTGCTGCGCGTGCCGGCCGTCACGTCGGTGCTGACCTCGGGCGGCCATCCGTCGGTGCTGGACGCGGTCGCGACGATCACGCGGCTGGTGCGGCAGGCGGCGGGTTCGACCTGCACGGTGCTGGCCGGCTCGGGGCTCACGATCGACGCCGTGGGTGATTTCATCCGCGCCACCGGCGTGCGCGCGGTGCATTTCGGCTCGGGCGTGCGGCCGCGCGGCGAGGTGCTGGCGCCCGTCGACGAACAGCGCGTCGAGCGCGTGCGCGCGGCGCTCGACGGCGCGGCGGCGCATGTGTGACGGGCGGTGCTGAGAGCCGCGCGCTGACGATCGGGTGAAAAAAAGCCTGGGCATGCCCCGGCTTTTTCGTCTGCAAGCCAGACGCGCCGCAGTCGCTTACGCGTTCTCCGCCAGCGCGTCGGCCTGGCTTGCGCGGATGCCGAGGCGCTCGAACAGCGCGCGGTCGCGCTGCGTCTGCGGATTGCTCGTGGTCAGCAGCTGGTCGCCGTAGAACATCGAGTTCGCGCCCGCGAGGAAGCACATCGCCTGCATCGCGTCGTCGAGCTGCTCGCGGCCGGCCGACAGGCGCACCACGGCCTTGGGCATCGTGATGCGCGCAACCGCGATCGTGCGCACGAATTCGAACGGGTCGAGCGGCGCGGTGCCTTCGAGCGGCGTGCCCTCGATCGCGACGAGGTTGTTGATCGGCACCGACTCCGGATACGGGTTCAGGTTCGCGAGCTGCGAAATCAGGCCCGCGCGTTCGCGGCGCGATTCGCCCATCCCGATGATGCCGCCGCAGCACACGTTGATGCCCGCATCGCGCACGCGGTCGAGCGTGTCGAGACGGTCCTGGTACGTGCGCGTCGAGATCACCTGGCCGTAGAACTCCGGCGACGTGTCGAGGTTGTGGTTGTAGTAGTCGAGGCCCGCGTCGGCGAGTTGCTGCGCCTGCTCGTCCTCGAGCATGCCGAGCGTCATGCAGGTCTCGAGGCCCAGCTCCTTCACGCCGCGCACCATCTCGGTCAGCGCCGGCATGTGGCGCTCCTTGGGGTTGCGCCATGCGGCGCCCATGCAGAAGCGGCTCGCGCCGTTCGCCTTCGCCGCGCGCGCGGCGTCGAGCACCGTGTCGACGTCCATCAGCTTCTCGGCCTTCAGGCCCGTTTCGTGATGCGACGACTGCGAGCAGTAGCCGCAATCCTCCTCGCAGCCGCCCGTCTTGATCGACAGCAGCGTCGACAGTTGCACCGCGTTCGCGTCGAAGTGCTCGCGATGCACCTGCTGCGCGCGGAACATCAGGTCGTTGAACGGCAGCTCGAACAGCGCGACGACGTCGGCGACGCGCCAGCGCTGCGATGCCGGGGCGGCCACGGGGATCGCGTCGGGTTGCACGGCGGCGGTCTGGGCTTGGGTCATGGTGGTTTTCCTGTCGTGGATGCGGGGATCGGGAGATCAGTGCCGCGCGTGGCGCAGCGTGTCGATGAGCGTGGCGATGTCGAGCATCGCCGCCGCGGATTCGGGGGCGGCCGGGCGCAGGTGCGCGATGCGGCCGAGGAGCGGCGCGCGATGCTCGCGCGCGAGCCAGTCGCGGATCGTCGCGACGTTCTCGTCGGCATACGACATGGCCGGGTCGACGTGGTTCGCCACCCAGCCGGCGAGCGTGAGACCGCGCTGGCGAATCGCGTCGGCCGTCAGCAGCGCGTGGCTGATGCAGCCGAGCCGCACGCCGACGACCAGCACGACGGGCAGGGCGAGCGCAACCGCGAGATCGGCCGTGTCCTGCGTGTCGTTCAGCGGCACGCGGAAGCCGCCGACGCCTTCGACGACGACGACGTCCGCGCGCGTCAGCGCTTCGCGGTGGCTCGCGACGATCGTGTCGATGTCGAGCGTCACGCCTTCCTGCGCGGCGACGATGTGCGGTGCGGCCGGCGCCTTCAGCAGGAACGGCGTGCGCAGCTCGGGCGGCAGCACGACGTTCGCGGCCGCGTCGAGCTGGTCGGCGTCCTCGTTGCGCCAGACGCCGTCGCGTTCGTACGCGCCGGCGGCGACGGGCTTCAGCGCGGCCGTGCGCAGCCCGTGCCGCGCGAAGCCGTGCAGCATCGCGGCCGACACGAAGGTCTTGCCGATCTCGGTGTCGGTGCCGGTGACGAAGAGGGAAAGCGGGGCCGTCATGCTGCAGCCTCCTCGGGGGGCAGCGAACGCGCGTGAGCGTCGGGGTGGTCCGGTCCTTCGCTGGCTTCGATCAGCGCGGCTTCGAGCCGCGCGAGATCGTCGAACGAATGCGCGGCCGACAGCGAGATGCGCAGCCGCGACGTGCCGGCGGGCACCGTCGGCGGCCGGATCGCGGGCACCCACAGGCCGTGCGCGTCGAGCGAGCGCATCGCCGCGAGCGTCGCGTCGTTGCTGCCGATCACGAGCGGCTGCACGGCCGTGTGCGAGTCGACCGGCTGCCAGCGCGTCATGCGCAGCAGCGCGCGCGTGCGCTCGATCAGCGCTGCGAGGTGCGCGCGTCGCGCATCGCCTTCGTCGCCGGCGATGACCTTCAGGCTCGCCGAGACGGCATGCGCGACGGCCGGCGGCGCGGCCGTCGTGAAGATGTAGCTGCGCGCGCGCTGGATCATCCATTCGATCACGGTCTCGTGCGCGATGACGAATGCACCCGCGACGCCGGCGGCCTTGCCGAGCGTGCCGACGTACACAAGGTTCGGCGAGCGTAGCGCGGCGGCCGCGAGCGCGCCGCGGCCCTGCGGGCCGAGCACGCCGAAGCCGTGCGCGTCGTCGACGACGAGCCACGCGCCGTGGCGTTCGGCCAGCGCGACGAGTTCGGCGAGCGGCGCGATGTCGCCGTCCATGCTGAACACGGTGTCGCTGACGATCAGTTTCGTTTCGGCCTCCGACGCATCGAGCAGCGCCGCGAGCGCGGCCATGTCCGCATGCGGGTAGACCTGCACGGTCGCGCGCGACAGCCGGATCCCGTCGATCAGCGACGCGTGATTCAGTGCGTCCGAGAAGATCGTCGCGTGCTTGCCCGCAAGCGCCGTCATCGCGGCGAGGTTCGCCATGTAGCCGGTGCTGAAGTACAGCGCGCGCGGTGCATCGGAGAAGCCGCCCGCGAAGCCGGCGAGTTCGTCCTCGAGCGTCGCGTGCGCGCGCGAATGGCCGCCGAGCAGATGCGAGCCGCCGCTGCCGGAGCCGTAGCGCTGCGCGCCTTCGGCGAACGCGGCGACGAGCGCGGGATGCGCGGCGAGGCCGAGGTAATCGTTGCTCGCGAAGCCGACGATGTCGCGGCCGTCGACGCGCATGTGCGCGTCGCACGCGGTGTCGGCGGTGCGGCGCACGCGTCGCAGGCCCTGCGCATCGAGTTCGGCGAGGCTGCGCTGCAGCGTGTCGAGCAGGGGCATGGTCGTTTCCCGTGAGGATTGCTTCATCGCGCCACCTCCGCGAGCGTCGCGTCGAGCGTGTCGCGCGTGCGTTGCGCGAGCCACGCGATGTCGTCGTCGCTCATCACGTACGGCGGCATCAGGTACACGGTCGTGCCGATCGGGCGCAGCAGCAGCTCGCGTTCCAGCGCGCGTTCGAAGAAGCGCCGCGAGAAGCCGCGTGCCGCGTCGCCGTCGACCGCGACGTCGAAGGCGAACAGCGTGCCGCGCTCGCGCAGGTGACGCACCTGCGGGTGCGCGTCGAGCGGCGCGAGCGCCGCGCGCATCGCGGCCGACTTGCGCGCGTTGCTCGCGAGCACGTCGTCGCGCGCGAACAGGTCGAGCGTCGCGACCGCCGCGCGGCACGCGAGCGGGTTGCCGGTGTACGAATGCGAATGCAGGAAGCCGCGCGTCGTGTCGTCGTCGTAGAAGGCCGCGAACACGTCGTCGCGCGTCAGCACGAGCGACAGCGGCAGGTACCCGCCGCTGATGCCCTTCGACAGGCACAGGAAATCGGGCCACACGCCTGCCTGCTCGCATGCGAAGAAGGTGCCGGTGCGGCCGCAGCCGACCGCGATCTCGTCGGCGATCAGGTGCACGCCGAATTCGTCGCACAGCGCGCGCAGCCCGCGCACGTACGACGGATCGTGCATTGCCATGCCGGCCGCGCATTGCACGAGCGGCTCGACGATCAACGCGGCGATCCGGTCGGCGCGTTCGGTGAACAGGCGCCGCACGTCATCGAGCGCGCGGCCCGCGACGTCGGCGGCCGTCTCGCCCGGCTGCGCGCCGCGAGCGTCGGGCGACGCGACCACGTGCGCGTGGCGGATCAGCGGGTCGTACGCATCCTTGAACAGCGCGACGTCGGTCACGCCGAGCGCGCCGATGGTCTCGCCGTGATAGCTGTTTGCAACGCACACGAATTCGCGCTTGTCCGCGCGGCCGCGGTTGCGCCACGCATGGAAGCTCATCTTCAGCGCGATCTCGACCGCCGACGCGCCGTCCGACGCGAAGAACGCATGGCCGAGCGTGCGCGCGGTGAGCGCATGCAGCCGCTCGGCGAGCTCGATCGCCGGCTCGTGCGTGCAGCCGGCGAGCATCGCGTGCTCGAGCGTGTCGAGCTGGTCCTTCAGCGCCGCGTTGATGTCCGGGTTCGCATGGCCGAACAGGTTCACCCACCACGAGCTGATCGCGTCGAAGTAGCGGCGCCCGTCGCGGTCGTACAGCCACAGGCCCGCGCCGCGCGCGACGGGAATGAGCGGCATGCGCTCGTGGTGCTTCATCTGGGTGCAGGGATGCCAGACCGCGCGCAGGCTGCGCGCGACCCAGTCGTCGGTGGCTGGCGTACTCAAGGCAACTCCGGGGGTAAAACGGCGGCGGGCATCGAACGGGATGCCGCGCGGCGACAGACGGAAAACGCGGTGAGATTAGCGTGTTCCGCCGCACGTTGCACTACCGGTTACAAACACCGCAAAGCCTTGCTGGACGGGAGTTCGGCGCAGATACGGGGTGCTCGGGACGGTACGCGCCAGATGCCCAGAAATGACCGCAGATGACGACGTTCGAGTGACACCCCCCGACAGAAAAAAATCGCTGCGCAGGCGGTTGCCGACGGGCGAAAAATCGGGGCACGAATAAAAAGGGGCGGAAGCGCGATGCGATGTGCACGGTCGTAGGCGAATGGCGTGCGGACTCAGGCGCGGCCGCGGTTCAGGAAAGATCGGCAAACGACCTCGGAGGGCGTGGCGGGCGGGGCGCTTGGCGGCTCATGCGGCCGCGTGAGCGGGCGTGGGAACGGGCGTGCGAACGCCGCCACGGGCCGCGCGAGCGTTCACGAAACGGAGAAGGGGGAAGGGCAGACGCAGGCCGCGCCCGCCCCGGAGCGCCGCGGCTCGCGCGTCAGCGCGAAGCGAGTGCGCGCGAGTTGGCGTTGCCGTCGTCGGCCGTCTGCGTCGCGTTCGCGTTCCACACGACGCGGTCGTTGACCGCATACAGCCGGCATGCGCCCGCACCCTGCTTCGAGCAGTTGTCGAGCGCGAGCGCCATCGGATCGTCACCGCCTTCGGCCCACGACCATGCGCCTTCGGCGGACACCGCGAAGGCACGGCTCGGATGCTGGTTCAGGAAGCGGCGATAGCCTTCGCGGCCGGCCTCGTCGAGGAACGGCACCGCGTCGATCGCATCGATCGACGCATAGCCGGTCGCCTTCGGTTCGTGCGGGTTGGCGACCGCGTAGCGCACCGAGGTCGGCAGGTTCAGTTCCGCGAGGAACGCGTTGACGGCCGGCCACCACACGGGCACGCCGTCGCGATCGACGATCAGCCGGTGCGCATCGTCCTTGTAGCGGCCGAAATCGATGAACTGCGCCTGCGTGCCGTGCGACACGTACGCGTCGTGCATCTGCGCGACGAGCGTGGGGGTCCACACCGAATCGTTGTCGCCGTACAGCCACAGCGAACGTACGGCCGTATGCGCGCCGTACTGGTCGAACGCATCGACGAGATTGCGCTGCCAGCCGTCGCAAAGATCCTGGCGCAGCCCGCCGGAGAAGTTGATGATGCCGCGCACGCCGGGCGCCGCTTCGGTGCCGTACGCGACCGACACGAGGCCGCCGTGCGACGTGCCCGCGACGACGATGCGCGACGCATCGATGTACGACTGACGCGACATGTAGCGGACCGTCGCGTCGACGTCGGCGGCCTGCGTGAGCCCGTTCTTGCCGACGTTGCAGCCTTCCTGCTGGTACGAGCCGCCCGACCCGGCGAAGCCCTGGCGGTTCGGCGCGATCACCGCATAGCCGCGGCGTACGAATTCGCGCGCGAACGCGAGCGGCCGGCTGCGCGGCTGCTGATGGAGGTCACCGGTGTTCTTGCCGTGGTTGAAGACGACGAGCGGGAAGGGGCCGGGGCCGTTCGGCTTGAACAGCGTGGCCTCGAGCATCACGGAACCCGAGGCATCGGCCGGAATGCTGACGATTTGTTCGTTGAGGTTCGCGGCAACTTGCGGGAGGCCCGAATCGCCGTAATCGAAGCGCTCGGCGTGGGCGAGCGAGCCGCTTGCCGTGGCCGTGCCGACGTTCGGCAGCGCACCGGCCTGAGCGGCCGACAGCGCACAGGCCGCCATCCATCCCACCAATACCTTGCTGAACGCCATTCGTAAGCCCTGCCATGCAACATGACCAATCTGAGGGCCATCCTAGCCCGACAAATTCAGGTTGTGCAATGCGGGAATTACCCGGCGTCTGACACAGCAACTATTTGTCAGCGTTCACTTACTTCACCGTCGACATAGCGCCAGAACCCGTGCTCGTCGCGGGTGAACCGGCTCGTCTCGTGGAGCCGGTAAGCGCGCCCGCCGACCTTGTAGCGGGCCACGAATTCGACCTCCGCGTGCCGTTCGTCGAGCGGCGCATGGCGCTTGATCGCGAGGCCGAGCCAGCGCGGCGCGTCGGGCGCATCCGGGGCCGCATCGAGATCGGCCGGGCAGGTGCGCGCGTCCCAGGTCGCGCGCAGGTAGTCGGTCGCGCCGAGCACGTACGCGCTGTACCGCGAGCGCATCAACTCGAGCGCGGTCGGCGCGGCTTCGCCGCCGTCGATGAAGCGGCCGCAGCAGGCCGCATAGCGCGGTGCCGGGGCTTTGCCGGCAGGCGCGGGGGACGCGCCGCCGCACGGGCACGCGTCAGGTCGGTTCAAAATCATGCGAATCGTGAATTAACGACGCCGGGTTGTGATGTCGGCTCACCAACTGAGCTCGACGCCGTCGTACTGGAAGAAACGGCCGTTGGACCGCGACACGTCCGCGCCGGCTTCCGCGATCACGCGGCGCATGCCGGTCACGCTGGTTTCCGGATCGATCGCGGCCTGCGCGCCTCCCATGTCGGTGCGCACCCAGCCGGGATGGAGCGAAATGCATGCGGCGTGGCGCGTCTGCAGCGACGCGATGCGCAGCACGTCGTTCAGCGCGGCCTTGCTCGCGCGGTACAGCCAGCCGGTCGTGCCGGTCGCCTCGGCGATGCTGCCCATCCGGCTCGAGACGACGGCGAGCACGCCGCGCGCGTCCTCGACGAGCGGCAGCAGGATCGGCAGCAACTGCATCGGCCCGCGCACGTTCGTATGCATCACCGCGTCGAAATCCTCGGCGCCGATCGTTTCGACGCCTTCGGTGCGCGGCCCGTACACGCCCGACACGAGCACCGCGGCGTCGAGCCGTTCGCCGTCGAGCTTCCAGCCGAGCGCCGCGATCTGTTCGGGCCGCGCGATGTCGAGCGCGTGCGCGTGCGCGCCGAGTTCGCGCAGCGCGGCGAGCGACGCGTCGTCGCGCGCGGTCGCAATCACGTTCCAGCCGTCGCGCCGGTATTGCCGGACGAATTCGCGTCCGAGGCCGCGCGATGCGCCGACGATCAATACGGTTTTCATGTTCGCCGCTCCTTCTCAGTGCACCGCCGTCGCGGCAGTGTCGGTGTCAGATCAGTGCGATGCCCGTCGCGGCCGGGCGCGCGATGCTTCTTCGGCCTGGCGCTGTGCGGCGCGTGCGCGCCGCGCCGGCGGACGTTACTTCGCGTCGCCGCAGGGCTTCAGCGTGTCGGCGACCGCCTGCGCGACGTCGTCGAGCCGCGCGGCATCCGCCGCGACCATGTCGTTGTCGGGCGCGTGCTGGCCACGCGCGGTCAGCGCCGCGACGCAGCGCTTGTAGGTCGCATCGAGCGCGTCGAAGTTCGACACGGACATCCCGAGGTTGCGCATCCGCCCGTCGTGCACGCCATACACGAGCCCGTGCACGGTGAGCGACTGGCCGCGCGCCCACGCGTCGTTGACGATCGTCGTGCGGCACACGTTGACGACCTGCTCGATCGAGTTCAGCTCGATCAGGCGGCGATAGCGCGCCTCCCCGACCGGCCATTCGTCGAGCAGCGCCGCGTGGCGCTCGCGCACGTCCTGCACGTGATGCAGCCAGTTGTCCGCGAGGCCGACGCGGCGGTTGTGGAGCGCCGCGTTCACGCCCGAGCAGCCGTAGTGGCCGACGACCATGATGTGCTTCACGCGCAGGATGTCGACCGCGAACTGGATGACCGACAGGCAGTTCAGGTCGCTATGGACGACGACGTTCGCGATGTTGCGGTGCACGAACACTTCGCCCGGCGGCAGGCCGATGATCTGGTTCGCGGGCACGCGCGAATCCGAGCAGCCGATCCACAGATATTCCGGCGCCTGCTGATCGGCGAGACGCGCGAAGAAGTCGGGATCTTCGGCGAGCTGGCGCTTGACCCAGGCGTCGTTGTTGTCGAACAGATGTGAAAGCGGATTGTCTTGGGTATTCATCGGTGTGGATTCCGTTGGCGGAAAGCGGGTCGATAACGGGTTCGATTCGATCGGATCTGGTCGCGCGTCAGGCGGCGCGCTGCGCGTCGCCTGCATCGTCACCGGCGTCATCGGCGCCCGGCGTCGCGTCGAAGCGCGCGGGGTAGCGCACGCTGAAGCGCAGCGACGCGTCGTACGGGAAAAAATCGGGCAACTCGCCCTGCAGCAGCTTGTCCTTGCTGGACTGCCACAGCGCAGGGTCGAAAAAGTCCGCGTGATGCTTCATGAAGACCGTCCGCACGCGCGGGTCGCCGAGCAGGAACGGTCCGTAGGTTTCCGGAAAGATGTCGTGCGGGCCGACGGTATACCATGGCTCGCCGGACAATTCGTCTTCCTCGTTGCGCGGCGGCGGCACGCGCCGCACGTTGCAGTCGGTCAGGTACTCGATCTCGTCGTAGTCGTAGAACACGACGCGGCCGTGGCGCGTGACGCCGAAGTTCTTGTACAGCATGTCGCCCGGGAAGATGTTGGCCTTCATCAGCTCTTTCACCGCGTTGCCGTATTCCTTCACGCCGTGTTCGATGTCCGCGTCGGTGCCGTTCTGCAGGTACAGGTTGAGCGGCGTCATCCGGCGCTCGATGTACAGGTGCTTGATCACGAGATTGTCGTCCTCGTATTCGAGCAGCGACGGCACTTCCTTCTCCAGCTCGCGCACGAGCGCATGGTCGAGCCGCGACAGCGGCAGCGCGACGCTCGAATACTCGAGCGTGTCGGCCATCCGCCCGAGACGGTCGTGGCGCTTCACGAGCTGGTACTTCTCCATGATCTGCGCGCGCGTCGTTTCCTTCGGCGGCGGGAAGTGATCCTTGATGATCTTGAATACGTACGGGAACGACGGCAGCGTGAATACAAGCATCACGAGGCCCTTGATCCCTGGCGCGATGATGAAGCGGTCGCTCGAATGCGACAGATGGTGCAGCAGGTCGCGGTAGAACAGGTTCTTGCCCTGCTTCTGCAAGCCGACCGACGTGTAGATCTCGGCCTTCGGCTTGCCCGGCATGATCGTGCAGAGGAAGTCCACGTACGCGGACGGCACGCCCATGTCGACGAGGAAATACGAATGCGAGAAGCTGAAGATGATCTGTAGCTGCTCGCGGCGCAGCAGCACGGTGTCGAGCGCGAGCAGGCCCGGGCGCACGTGGCGGATCGGCACCGCGAACGGCAGCACGCGATCGGCGTTGATGATGCGGCCGACGATGTACGCGCTCTTGTTGCGGAAGAAGAGCGACGACAGCACGTGGATCTGGAAATTCGGCGCGGCGTCGAACTCGCCGAATTCGTCGGTGATCGACTGCATCACGCAGCCGATGTCGCGCGTGAGATCCTCGAACGGCGGCTCGAGCTGGAAGTTCGTGACGATGCGCTCGAGCGTGGCCGCGAGCCCGTCGGTGCCCGGGTAGTACGCGCGATAGGTCGGCTTCGCGGCCGGCTCGTCGTTCTCGAGGTATTCGGTCGAGATCGCGGGCCGCACGAAGATGAAATCGTTGCTGAAATACGAGCGGTGCAGGATCTTGCAGCACACCGAATTGAAGAACGTCTCCGCGCACTCGGGCTGGCGGTGCGACGTGAGCAGGCCGATGTAGTGCAGCTTGATCTGCTGCCACACCTCGTCGTCGATGTTCTCCGCGTCGTATTCGTCCTCCAGCACCTCGACGCATTCCTGCACGCGATCGTCGTACGACGTGATCCGCTCGCGCGCCAGCCGCTGCAGGCCGTGCCAGTCGGTGCGCTCGTATAGCGTCTTCGCCTCGACGGCGGCTTCCCGGAAGATCCGGTAGTGGCGGTCGAAGTATTCGAGCATCGTCTGTGCGACGTCGAAACCGATCTGCGACGACAGCAGTTTGGGGAAGTGATTCATCGCGTGCAGGCTCGTTCGAGAGGGACTGTAAGCACTCGCCATTTTAGCGCCCAAGTCGGCGTTTCAATGACTTTCGGGGCTGGCGCCCAAGCGCCGTCAATGCGCGGGTTGTGCGCCGTTACATGCCGTTCGGTGCATCTTCGCGTAAAGATACGGGTACGGAATTGATTCTGGCACGAACTTTTTTTGCCCGTCCGGCGCCGGCGCGGGCGCGCGTTTCGCGCGACGGCGATAGAATCGACGCGATCCCCGCGCGGCCTGCAGCCCGCGCGCGCCTGCCTCGCATTCGCACTTGCCTGCCCTGATAACGACGAGACGCCCCACCGATGAACGCACTGGAACACCAACTCGACTATCCCTTCGCCGACACGCTGCCCGCCGCGGGCGACACGTTCGAGGTCGCGCCCGGCGTGCGCTGGCTGCGCATGCCGCTGCCGTTTTCGCTCGACCACATCAACCTCTGGCTGCTGCGCGACGAGATCGACGGACAGGCCGGCTGGACGATCGTCGACTGCGGGATCTCGTCGGACGCGATCCGTACGCACTGGGAACAGATTTTCGACACGCATCTCGACGGGCTGCCGGTGCTGCGCGTGCTCGTCACGCATTGCCATCCCGATCACTTCGGCCTCGCGAACTGGCTCTGCGAAGGCGGCGACAAGGGCCGCTGGAACGTGCGGCTGTGGATGACGCTCGGCGAATACATGTTCGGCTGCCTGATGGCGGCCGGCAACGGTTCGAACGCCGGCGGCGCGGCCGCGGCCGATCATTTCGCGCGCCACGGCCTGACCGACCCGGTCGCGCTCGAGAAGCTGCGCAGCCGCCGCAGCTACTACTCGGACCTCGTGCCGGCCGTGCCGCCGCGCTACCGGCGCCTGCGCGAAGGCGACGCGGTGAAGATCGGCGCGCGCACGTGGCGCGTCGTCACCGGCTACGGTCATTCGCCTGAACATTGCGCGCTCCACAGCGAAGCGGACGGCGTGCTGATTTCCGGCGACATGGTGCTGCCGCGCATCTCGACCAACGTGTCCGTGTTCGATCTCGAACCGGAAGCCAACCCGCTCGCGCTGTACCTGGAATCGCTCGGCCGCTACGAGACGATGGCGCCCGACACGCTCGTGCTGCCGTCGCACGGCAAGCCGTTCCGCGGCGTGCGCACGCGCATCGCGCAACTGCGCGCGCACCACGACGCGCGGCTCGACGAAGTGCGCGTCGCCTGCGCGGAGAAGCCGGCGAGCGCGGCCGACATCGTGCCGATCATGTTCCGCCGCCGCGAGCTCGACATCCACCAGATGACGTTCGCGCTCGGCGAGGCGCTCGCCCACCTGAACCTGCTGTGGCTCGCGGGCGAACTCGTGCGCGAGCAGGGTGACGACGGCGTGCTGCGTTTCCGTACCGCGCGCTGAGCGCGCATCGTCACCGTCACGCGACGGGTTCGTAACGCCACCCGTCGCGCTGCCATTGCATCGTGTGCGTCGGTGCGAGCGCCGCGAGAAACGCGGCGTCGTGCGACGCGACCACGATCGCGCCGGGGAAGCCGGCCAGCGCGGCTTCGATCGCGCGCACCGATTCCAGATCGAGGTGATTGGTCGGCTCGTCGAGCAGCAGCAGCTGCGCGGGCGTGCCGCGCCACAGCGCGCATGCGAGCGCGGCCTTCAGCCGTTCGCCGCCGCTCAGGCGGTGCACCGGCTGCGTCGCGCGCGCGGCATCGAGCTGCAGCAGCGCGAGCCGGCTGCGCAGTTCGCCTTCGGCGAGCGGCGTATCGAGGAATCCCAACTGCTCGACGATCGAGCGTTCAGGATCGAGCAGCGCGAGCCGCTGGTCGAGATACGCAGCGCTCACGTGCGTCGTGCAGGTCCCGGCGCGCGGAGCGAGTTCGCCGGCGAGCATGCGCAGCAGCGTCGATTTTCCGCAGCCGTTCGGGCCCGTCAGCGCGATGCGCACGGGGCCGCTGGCCGACCAGGTGATCGCGTCCGTGCGGCCCGCGGTGCGCCACGGCAATTGCGCGCGCTCGAGCGCGAACAGAAGGCGGCGCGCGCTCACCTCGGTGCCCGGCAGCGATACGAGCACCGGCGCGTCGGCTTCGACGCGCGCGGCTGCTTCCTGCACGCGCGCATCGAGCGTCGCCTTGAATTCGCTTTGGTGACGGCGGACCGTCCCCATGATGTTGCGTGCCGCTCCCTTGCGGCTCTGTTTTGCCATCGACGACAGGTTGGCCGTCTTCGCATCGCGCAGCGAGCCGGCTGCATGACGCTGGATCGTGTCGTGTTCCTGTTCGAGCCGACGCCGCGCGCGTCCGCGCTCGGTGCGCGCATGCTCGAGCGCGGCCTGCGCGGCATCGTGCTCCGCATCGCGCTGCGCGCGGTACAGCGCGTAGTTGCCGCCATACGTGCGCACGCCGTGCGGCGTCAGTTCGACGATGCGCTGCACGTGCGCGAGCAACGCGCGGTCATGGCTGACGACGACGACACCGCCGCGCCAGCCGTCGAGCGCCGCGCGCAGCCACGCACGGCCCGGCGCATCGAGGTGGTTGGTCGGTTCGTCGAGCACCAGCAGCCCGGCTTCCGACAGCAGGGCGCCGATCAGCGCGACGCGCGCGAGCTGGCCACCGCTCAGCGCGTGCTCCGGCGTGTCGGCGCGAACGTCGTGCAGGCCGGCTGCGTCGAGTGCCGCGCGCAGCCGCTCGGCGAGGTCCCAGCGATCGCCGATCAGGTCGAAGTCGTGCGCGTGCGCGCGGCCGTCGGCGAGGCGCGCCAGGGCTGCGAGCGGCGCATCCAGCGCGGCGATTTCCGCGACGGTTCGTGTGCCGGCCGGCGCGTCGTCGTGCTGCTGCGCGACGTAGACGACCGGCGTCTGCCGGTCGATCGTGCCCGCGCTCGGCGTGCGCCGGCCCGCGATCAGTTGCGCGAGCAGGCTCTTGCCGGCGCCGTTGCGGCCGACGATGCCCGTCGGCGTGCGATCGATGGACAGGTCGAGCGATTCGAACAGCGTGACGCCGTCGTCGAAGCGGAAGGAAACGTGATGAAGCGCGACGAGCGCGCCGGTCGGCGTGGCAGCAGCCATAAGCACCTCCGAAAATGCGTGAAACCCTTCGCGCGGCGTGCATGACACGGCGGCGAAAACATTTTTGGGAAGGCTTAGTTGTTCACTTCGGCTGGCGTCCGGTATGAGGAATGAGCGCGCAGTGTAGCAAGCGCGGCGCGCGCGCCGCAAGCGACGGGCGAGCATGCCGTCGCTTGCGCGCCACGCGCGGTTACTGCACCGTGACCGCAGCGAAGTTCTGGCGGCCGAACGGGCTCACGCGATAGCCGCTCACGTTCGCGCGCGTGAGCGCGGCCGCGGTCGGGTAGCCGAGCGGAATCCACAGCGCCTGGTCGTGGATGATCTTCTGCGCGGATTCGTACAGCTTCGCGCGCTTGGCCTGATCGGCGGTCGACTTGCCGTCGGCGATCAGCTTGTCGAGCTGCGCGTCGCAAAAGCGTGCGAAGTTGATGCCCGACTTCACCGCGTTGCAACTGAACAGCGGCGACAGGTAGTTGTCCGGATCGCCGTTGTCGCCGGCCCAGCCCATGAACAGCATGTCATGCTGGCCGAGCTTCGCCTGCTTGATCAGCTCGCCCCATTCGATCACCTTGACTTCGGCCTTCACGCCGATCTTCGCGAGGTCGGCCTGCAGCAGTTCCGCGCCGGCCTTCGGGTTCGGGTTCAGCACGCTGCCCGTCGGGCGCGTCCAGATCGTCGTCGAAAAGCCGTTCGGGAAACCGGCCTGTGCGAGCAGCTGCTTCGCCTTCGCGGGATCGTACGCATACGGCGCGATGTCCTTCGCGTAGCTCCACGTGTTCGGCGGATACGGGTTGTTCGCGGCCGTCGCGGTGTTGTCGAACACCACCTTCAGATAGGTCGCGCGGTCGAACGCGAGGTTCAGGGCCTCGCGCACCTTGTCGTTGTCGAGCGGCTTCTTCTGCGTGTTCAGCGCGACGAACGCGGTCATGAACGCGGGCGTCTGCACGACCTTCAGCGCGCTTTCGCCCTTCGCCGCGAGCACGTCCTGCGGCTTCGGCGACAGCGCGATCTGGCATTCGCCGGCCTTCACCTTCTGCATGCGCACCGACGCGTCGGGCGTGATCGCGTAGATCAGCCGGTCGACCTTCGGCTTCGTGCCCCAGTAGGCCGGGTTCACGTCGTAGCGGATCAGCGCATCCTTCGTGTAGCTCTTGAGCACGAACGGGCCCGTGCCGACCGGCTTCGCATTCAGGTCGGCCTGCTTGCCGGCCTTCAGCAGCTGGTCCGCGTATTCGGCCGAGTAGATCGACGCGAAGCCCATCGTCAGGATCGGCACGAACGTCGCATTCGGCTCGTTCAGCACGAACTTCACCGTGCTGTCGTCGACCTTCGTGACCGACTTCACGAGTTTCACGAGGCCCATCGACTGCGCGTGCGGGAAGCCGCTCGCGCCGGCCACCTTGTGCCACGGATTCGTATCGTCGAGCATCCGCGAGAACGTGAACACGACGTCGTCCGCATTGAGCGTGCGGCCCGGCTTGAAGTAGTCGGTGGTCTGGAACGCGACGTTGGGGCGCAGGTGGAACGTGTACGTCAGGCCGTCGGCGCTCGCTTCCCATTTGTCGGCGAGCGCGGGTACGACCTTCTTCGCGGCTTCGTCGTACGACACGAGCGTGTTGAAGATCACGTCGGCCGATGCGTTGGTCGTGACGAGCGAGTTGTACTGCACGACGTCGAAGCCGTCCGGGCTCGACTCCGTGCAGACGGTGAGCGGCTTGGCGGCGGCGAGGCCGGGGGCGGTGAGGGCGGCGGCGAGCGTGGCCGCGGCGAACAGCTTGACCTGCATAGGATCTCCCACGTGACTTGTGATTTTTTGCCGGGTGTCGGAATGCGGGCGCGGCCCGGAAGCGGGCAGGGCCGGCGCGGCTGGCGGATAGCATACCGTCAAAGCGTGCCGCGCGTGAAAAAAGCGCCGGAACGCGGTGAGTTGAGCGAAAAACGGCTGCGTTGGCGACGGAATGCGTGTTGGGGCGGCGCAGCGGCGGGGGAGGCAAGGCAGGTGCGGCGGCGAACGGCGGGCGGGCGAGACTGTTGTGGGGAGGCCGCGAATGGAAGCGGGTCGGCGCGAATCTGTTGGAGCGACGGAAGCGGAGGAAGCGGCGGAAGCGGAGGAAGCGGAAGAAGCTCGGCACCGGCGTGCGACGCGTGGTACGGCCGACAGGAGGAAGCGGCGCGCGCTGCGTTGGCACCGAACCGTGGCGCTGCACCGGTCCTGCATGAACGGCGCGCCAGACGCGCCGGACGCCCGATGCCCCCGATGCGCTCAGTGCGCGCCGGCCTTCGGCTTGCGCGGCGCCTTTTCGAACAGACGGTCGTAGAGCCAGCGCGGCAGCACGTGCAGCACCTTCGCGACGACGCCCATCTGCCATGGAATCACGCGGAACGCGTGCTGCCGAGCGATCGCGCGTGCGGCGCGGGCCGCGAAGCGGTCGGCGTCCATCAGGAACGGCATCCGGTACGGGTTGTGCGCGGTCATCGGCGTGCGGATGTAGCCGGGCGCGATCGTCACGACGCCGACGCCGGCCGGGCGCAGCTCGACGCGCAGCGCCTCGAGATACTTGATCGCGGCCGATTTGGACGCGCTGTACGCGCCGGAACCGGGCAGGCCGCGCACGCCGGCGACGCTCGCGACGCCCACCAGCGTGCCGTGGCGCGCGGCCGTCATCGGGCCGACGAACGGCTCGAACGTCGTGACCATCCCGTAGTAATTGATGTCCATGACGTTGCGGAACGTGGCGAGATCGCCTTGTCCGGTGACGGCGCCCTGGCTGATGCCCGCGTTCGCGATCACGACGTCGGGGCAGCCGTGCGCGGCGATGAACGACGCGGCGGCCGTGGCGAGCGCATCGGCGTCGCGCACGTCGGCCGAATAGACGGAGACGGACAGCTTGGGAAAGCGTCGCGCGAACGCATCGAGGGCATCGGTGCGGCGCGCGACGAGTGCGAGCGTGGCGCCCTGGCGGGCGTATTCCTCGGCCATCGCGAGGCCGAGGCCGCTCGACGCGCCGGTGATGAAGACCTTCAACGGAGTAGTCATGCCGGCGCGCGGGCGGGGATCAGAGTTTCTTGTCCTGAACCTGCTTCACGAGGTAATCGAGCACCTGCGCGGTGCCCGGGATGCTGTTCGTGTAAGCCGGGCCCGTCTTGTACTTGCCCTGGACGATGACCGTCGGCACGCCGTCGATCGCGTAGTTCTTCAGCAGCTCGGCCGACTGCTTCACCTGGCCCTGCACGCTGAACGAGTTGTACGCGTCCATGAACTGCTTCTTGTCGACGCCTTGCGTCGCCAGGAAGTCGGCTTGCGCCTGCGGCGTGAGCAGGTAGTTCTTCTGCTTGTGGATCGCGTTGAAGATTGCCGGCGTGACCTTCTCCGAGATGCCGAGCGCCGACACCGCGTAGAACAGCTTCGAGTGCGGGACGAAATCGTCGCGGAAGGCGACCGGCACGCGCTTGAAGTCGATGTTGTTGCCCTGCTTCTTCACCCAGGCCTCGATCGTCGGCTCGAATTCGTAGCAGTGCGGGCAGCCGTACCAGAAGAACTCGATGACCTCGACCTTGCCGGCCGGCGCGGACACCGGCTGCGGCGACTTCATCACCTCGAAGTCCTTGCCGGACACCGGTGCGGCAGGCGTTGCCTGGGCGAAGCCTGCAGCGGCGAGGCCCAGGGACAGAAGGAGCGTGCTAAGCAGTTTTTTCATGTTGTAGACGTCGAATCAGTTGCTCGGGTTACGAAACGTAACGGGTTCTGCGTGGGCGCGGCCGGTTGCTTACTGCTTCGTGAAACGGATCACCGCCGTGTCGACACCTGCATCGGACAGGCGCTGACGGGCCGAGTTCATATCCTCGAATTTCGAGAACGGGCCGACGCGCACGCGGAAATAGGTCACGCCGCTGACATCGCGCTTCGACACCTTCGACTCGAAGCCCTGGAAGCCCAGGCGCGCGCGCTGCTGCTCGGCGTCGCCTTCCGTCTTGTACGCGCCGACCTGCAGGAAGTAGCCGGTGTTCGCGTCGTTCGCGGTCGGCGGCTTCGCTGCCGCGGCGGCCGTGGCCGACGAGGTCGGCTTCGGCGTGTTCGCGGCCAGTTGCTGTTGCTGCTGCTTTTGCGCGGCGGCTTGCTGCGCCTGCTTCTGCGCGGCGAAGCGCGCGAGATCGTCCTCGCCGCCTTGCTGCTGTTGTGGGTGTTGCTGCGCCTGCTGCGTCTTCTTCGGCGGCGGCGTGTTGTCGGCCGGCTTCGGTGCGACGGCGACGCCGTTGCCCGAAGACGCATTGTTCGACGCGGTGGTGTTGCTCGAGCCGGTCGTGCCGTTCGTGTCGCCCGACGGCGGCACTTCGACGATCTGCGGCTCGGGCAGCAGGCCGCCCTGGGTCTGGTTCGCGGCCTGGCCGGGTGCGGTATTGGGCGGCGCGGACTGCGCGGCCTGCGGCACCGGCTGGCCGGGCGTCTTGCCCTGCAGCGCGCGGTTCGGGTCGAACTGCTGCGGCTGGCTCGCGCCGTTGTCGGCGGGCGGCGGCGCGACCTTCGACACGAACGGCGACGGCGAACGCGTGATGTAGAGCGCCACCACCACCGCGATCGCGAGGCCGACGATCAGGCCCAGCACGATTCCAAGAAATGTCCCTCCGGCTTGTTTCGATTGCTTCGAAGTTCGGCGTGGTTGTGCCATTGCTTGAGTCACCTGCAAAAAGAATCGTGAAAAGGTCGCGGCGGGCGCTGCCGCGGCCATTCGCTGCCCGGTTCGGGCCGCTTGCGTCGTTACATCTTGGCGGGCGCAGACACGCCGAGTACCGCCAGACCATTCTCGAGCACCTGCCGGGTCGCGGCGAGGAGCGCGGCGCGCGCGTTGCGCGGCGCTTCGTCGTCGACCAGCACGCGCTCCGCATTGTAGAACGAGTGGAATTCACCAGCGAGATCGCGCAGGTAGAACGCGACCGCGTGCGGCGCCAGTTCGTTCGCCGCGTGCGTGAGCATGTCCGGATACTCGGCGAGCTTCTGCATCAGCGACACGGCCTGCGGGCTCGTGAGCTGCGACAGGTCGGCGCCCGGCAGTTGCGCCGCCTCGACGTTGTAGCGCGACTTCAGTTCGTTGAGCACCGAGCAGATCCGCGCATGCGCGTACTGGACGTAATAGACCGGGTTCTCGTCGTTCTGTTTCAGCGCGAGGTCGATGTCGAACACGAATTCGGTGTCGGCCTTGCGGGAGATCAGGAAGAAACGGACCGCGTCGCGACCGCGCGTGATGGTCGCCTCGTCGATCAGGTCGGGTGCCGCTTCCTGGCCCGGTGCCGCGCCGCCCGACCATTCGATCAGGTCACGGACCGTCACGTAGCTGCCCGCGCGCTTCGACAGCTTCACTTCCTGGCCGTCGCGCATCACGGTGACCATCTTGTGCAGCACGTAGTCGGGGTAGCCCTTCGGGATGCCGACGTGCAGGCCTTGCAGGCCCGCGCGCACGCGCGCGATCGTGCCGTGGTGGTCGGAGCCCTGGATGTTGATCACCTTCGTGAAGCCGCGCTCCCATTTCGTCACGTGGTACGCGACGTCCGGCACGAAGTACGTGTACGTGCCGTCCGACTTGCGCATCACGCGGTCCTTGTCGTCGCCTTCGTCGGTCGTGCGCAGCCACAGCGCGCCGTCCTGCTCGTAGGTCATGCCGGCCTTGACCAGCGCGTCGACCGTCTTCTCGACCCGGCCTTCGCTGTACAGCGACGACTCGAGGTAGTACTGGTCGAATTTCACGCCGAACGCCTGCAGGTCCATGTCCTGCTCGTGACGCAGGTACGCGACCGCGAACTTGCGGATCGCGTCGAGATCGTCGATGTCGCCGGCGCCGGTGACCGGCTCGCCGTCCTTCGCGGCCACCGTCTCGCGGTTCAGGTAGTCGCGTGCGATGTCGGCGATGTATTCGCCGTTGTACGCGGCTTCCGGCCAGCCCGCGTCGCCCGGCTTCAGGCCGCGCGCGCGCGCCTGCGTCGAGATCGCGAGGTTGCCGATCTGCACGCCGGCGTCGTTGTAGTAGAACTCGCGGTGCACCGCGTAGCCCTGGCTCGCGATCACGTTCGCGAGCACGTCGCCGAGCGCTGCCTGGCGGCCGTGGCCGACGTGCAGCGGGCCGGTCGGGTTGGCCGACACGAACTCGAGCAGCACCTGCTTGCCCTTTTCGCGATCCGACGTGCCGAACGCGCGGCCCTGGTCGAACACGGCGGCGATCACCGCCTGTTTCGCGGCGGCCGTCAGGCGCAGGTTGATGAAGCCGGGGCCGGCGATTTCGGCTGCGTCGACGAGCCCTTGCGCGGCCGGCTGGGCCGTAAGGGCGGCGACGATCTTCTCGGCGAGCTGGCGCGGGTTCGTGCCGAGCGGCTTGGCGAGCTGCATGGCGACGTTGCACGCGACGTCGCCGTGCGCGGCGACCTTCGGGCGCTCCAGCGTGATGGCCGGGGTGACGAATGCCGCGTCGGCGCCTTTCAGCGCGTGTGCGACCTGCGTGACGCTATCCGCGAGCAGGGCTTCGAGGGTCTGTTTGTGTGCTGGCAGCATGCTGGTAGAAGGCTTCGTTGGTGGCGGCCGGAAACGCCGGCCGGCCGGCGCGCTTTTTAAGCGCGCGTTTCAGGGATCGCAGAATTTTAACAGGTGCTAATATGCCGCTCAGGCGCCCCGCGTCCGCGAGGCCGGACGCCGGTCTGCCGGCGTCCCCCCCAACTGCGCCGCGCAGGCACAACAAGATGAAAAGGGAATTGTCATGATTACGTTCAAGAGCAAGGCGGCACAGGATCTCGACGTGCTGAAGGATTTCGCCGTGTACGTGCTGGGCCTCGTCGGCAAGCAGCTGGGCGAACGCGGTGTCATTACGCACGACGAACTGGACCACGCGATTGCGAAGCTGGAAGGCGCGGTCGCGCAGGCGAAGCAGGAGCGCGCCGAGCACGCCGGCCATTTCCACGAGGACGAAGACGACCACGCGCACCACGAAGTGCCGCCGAGCCTGGCGCAGCGCGTGGCACCGTTCCTCACGATGCTGCGCGAAGCGAAGGCCGGCCAGGCCGACGTGCACTGGGGCTTCTGAGCCTCGTCGCCCGGCGACGCCGACCGCAAGATGGGTCCGGCAAGAAAAAGCCCGCTCGATGCGGGCTTTTTATTTGTCTGATCAAAAGGCGGCGAGGCCGCCCCGGTCGCGCATCGATCAGAGCTGCGGCGCGAGCGCGCGGCGCGCATCGTCGAGCGACAGCGCCATGCGTCGCGCGTAGTCCTCGAGCTGATCCTGACCGATTTTCCCGACCGAGAAATACGTGCTGTCGGGGTGCGCGAGGTAGAAACCCGACACGCTGGCCGCCGGCAGCATCGCCAGCGAATCGGTCACGCTCATGCCGATCTCGTTCGCCTGCAGCGCGTCGAACATGTCGCGCTTCACGAGGTGGTCGGGGCAGGCCGGGTAGCCGGGCGCCGGGCGGATGCCCGCGTACTTTTCGGCGATCAGCGCATCGTTGTCGAGCGTCTCGCCGCTCGCGTAGCCCCACAGCTCGCGGCGCACGCGCGCGTGCATCGCCTCGGCGAACGCTTCCGCGAAGCGGTCCGCGAGCGCCTTCAGCATGATCGCGCTGTAGTCGTCGTGGTCGGCTTCGAACTGCTTTTCCTTCACGTCGACGCCGAGCCCGGCCGTCACCGCGAACATCCCGATGTAGTCGGCAACGCCCGATTCCTTCGGCGCGATGAAGTCGGCGAGCGAGCGGTTCGGGCGCATCACGCCGTCGACCACCGGACGCACGCTCTGCTGGCGCAGGTTGCGCCACGTCATCAGCACTTCCGAGCGCGAGTCGTCGGTGTAGATCTCGATGTCGTCGTCGTTGACCGTGTTCGCGGGCAGCAGCGAGATCACGCCGTTCGCGGTCAGCCAGCGGCCCTGGATCAGGCGCGCGAGCATCGACTTCGCGTCGGAGAACACGCGCCGCGCCGATTCGCCCACGATCTCGTCGTTCAGGATCGCCGGGTACGGGCCCGCGAGATCCCAGGTCTGGAAGAACGGGCCCCAGTCGATGTAGTTCGCGAGCTCGTTCAGGTCGTAGTTCTTGAACACGCGCCGGCCGATGAATTTCGGCTTCACGGGCTGGTAGCCTGCCCAGTCGACCTTCGTCTTGTTCGCGCGCGCCTCGGCGAGCGTGACCATCGGCTGCGCCTTGCGGTTCGCGTGCTGGTCGCGGATCCGTTCGTAATCGGATTTCAGCTCGTCGAGGTACTTCGCCGCGCCTTCGTCCGACAGCAGATTCGACGCGACCGACACCGAGCGCGAAGCGTCCGGCACGTAGACGACCGGGCCTTCGTAGTGCGGCGCGATCTTCACGGCCGTGTGCACGCGCGAGGTCGTCGCGCCGCCGATCAAGAGCGGAATCTTCTTCACGCGGAAGTAGTCGTCGCGCTGCATTTCGGACGCGACGTACGCCATTTCCTCGAGGCTCGGCGTGATGAGGCCCGACAGCCCGATGATGTCCGCGCCCTCGACCTTCGCCTTCGCGAGGATCTCGTTGCACGGGACCATCACGCCCATGTTGACCACTTCGAAGTTGTTGCACTGGAGCACGACCGACACGATGTTCTTGCCGATGTCGTGCACGTCGCCCTTCACGGTCGCGATGACGATCTTGCCCTTCGCGCGCACGTCGCCGCCCGCTTCCGCGAGCAGGCGCTTTTCTTCCTCGATGAACGGGATCAGGTGCGCGACGGCCTGCTTCATCACGCGCGCCGACTTCACGACCTGCGGCAGGAACATCTTGCCCTGGCCGAACAGGTCGCCGACGATGTTCATCCCGTCCATCAGCGGGCCTTCGATCACGTTGATCGGGCGACCGCCCGCCGCGTCGATCTTCGCGCGCACTTCCTCGGTATCCTCGACGATGAAGGTCGTGATGCCGTGCACGAGCGCATGCGAGAGCCGTTTCTCGACCGGCTGGTTGCGCCACTCGAGGTTCTCTTCCTTCTTCGCGCCGCCGGTCTTGAACTTGTCGGCGATCTCGAGCAGGCGATCGGTGGAATCCGCGCGGCGGTTCAGGATCACGTCCTCGACGCGCTCGCGCAGCTCCGGGTCGAGATCGGCGTACACGCCGAGCTGGCCCGCGTTCACGATGCCCATGTCCATGCCCGCCTGGATCGCGTGGTACAGGAACACGGTGTGGATCGCCTCGCGCACCGGGTCGTTGCCGCGGAACGAGAACGACACGTTCGACACGCCGCCGCTCACCTTCGCGTACGGCAGGTTCTGCTTGATCCAGCGGGTCGCCTCGATGAAGTCGACCGCGTAGTTGTTGTGCTCCTCGATGCCGGTCGCGACCGCGAAGATGTTCGGGTCGAAGATGATGTCTTCCGGCGGGAAGCCGACTTCGTTCACGAGGAAGTCGTACGAGCGCTTGCAGATCTCGGTCTTGCGCTCGTACGTATCGGCCTGGCCCTTCTCGTCGAACGCCATCACGACCGCGGCCGCGCCGTAGCGGCGGATCAGGTTCGCGTGGTGACGGAACGCTTCCTCGCCTTCCTTCAGCGAGATCGAGTTCACGATCGCCTTGCCCTGCACGCACTTGAGGCCCGCTTCGATGACTTCCCACTTCGACGAGTCGATCATGATCGGCACGCGCGCGATGTCCGGCTCGGATGCGATCAGGTTCAGGAAGCGCACCATCGCCGCCTTCGAATCGAGCATCGCCTCGTCCATGTTGATGTCGATCACCTGCGCGCCGTTCTCGACCTGCTGGCGCGCGACGGCGAGCGCCTCGTCGAACTGGCCGTTGAGGATCATCCGTGCGAACGCCTTCGAGCCGGTGACGTTGGTGCGTTCGCCGACGTTGATGAAGAGCGTCCCGGGCGTGACGTTGAACGGCTCGAGGCCGGCAAGGCGCATCATGTGATCGGTCATGGCGGTGCGAATTCTTTTGATGAAGGACGTGGGGCGGTCGGTCAGGCGTTGTCGCTGTACTGGTTCGGCCAGCGACGCGGCTTCACGTCGGCGAGCGCCTTCGCGATCTCGGCGATGTGTTCGGGCGTCGTGCCGCAGCAGCCGCCCGCGAGGTTCACGAGCCCGGCCTGCGCGAATTCCTTCAGCAGGCCCGACGTGACGTCGGGGGTTTCGTCGAAGCCGGTGTCGCTCATCGGGTTCGGCAGGCCCGCGTTCGGGTAGCACGACACGTAGGTGTCGCACAGCTTCGCGAGCTCGGCGATGTACGGGCGCATCAGCGCCGCGCCGAGCGCGCAGTTCAGGCCGAACGTGAGCGGCTTCGCGTGACGCAGCGAATTCCAGAATGCCTCGACCGTCTGGCCCGACAGGATGCGGCCCGACGCGTCGGTCACGGTGCCCGAGATCATGATCGGCAGGCGCTCGCCGGTGTTCTCGAACAGTTCGTCGAGCGCGAAGAGCGCGGCCTTTGCGTTCAGCGTGTCGAAGATCGTCTCGACGAGGAACAGGTCGACGCCGCCGTCGAGCAGCGCCTTCGCCTGCTGGTAATACGCGTCGCGCAGCTCGTCGAACGTGACGTTGCGCGCGCCCGGGTCGTTGACGTCCGGCGAGATGCTCGCCGTCTTCGGCGTCGGCCCGATCGCGCCGGCAACGAAGCGCGGCTTGTCGGGCGTGGCGTAGCGGGCGGCGGACTCGCGCGCGAGCCGCGCCGATTCGACATTCATCTCGACGACGAGGTCTTCCATCCCGTAGTCGGCCTGCGCGACCGTCGTCGCGCCGAACGTGTTGGTTTCGACGATGTCCGCGCCGGCCGCGAAATACTGGTCGTGGATCTCGCTGATGATCTGCGGCTGCGTGAGCGACAGCAGTTCGTTGTTGCCCTTGATGTCGCGCGGGAAATCCTTGAAACGCTCGCCGCGATACGCGGCCTCGTCGAGCTTGTAGCGCTGGATCATCGTGCCCATTGCGCCGTCGAGGATCAGGATGCGCGATTTCAGCAGCGCGGGCAGGTCGGCGCCGCGCGTGTAGGGCGCGTCGAGCGGGGCGGAAGCGGCGAGAGGGGTCGCGGACATGGCGGAAGAGCGGCGAAGACGGGAAAACCGTCATTGTAGCCGGTGCGCCAGGGCGCCGCCCGGCCCGCACCAAACGAAAACCCCCGCCCGGCGAACCGGACGGGGGCTTGGATCGGAGTGCTCGCGGCGCCGCCCGAAAGCGGCGAATGGCCCGGCGATGCGCCGGGCCGCGGGTCGTCAGTGCAGGACGACGGGCATCATCATCAGACTGTCGAACTGTCCGAGGAATTCGTCCACTTCGTCGAGCGACGGTTCATCCTCGATCAGTTGCTTCACGTGTGCGCGGAATCGCTCGGCGAGCTCGCCGTCGATGAAGATCTCGCGCTGCGCGTTCTTGTCGACGATTTCGTATCCGCCGGCATTCATCAGATGGTGGCCGGCCTGCGGCGCAAATTCGACGACGCAGTAGTTGGGGCTGTTGTAGATCATTTGCATGGCGGCACTCCTCTTCGCAGTGGCATCTGGCCTTGTTGTCCCGTAGGTGGGGTAGACCTTGCCGGTTTCAAGGGGCTTGCGCTGCACACCCCGTTCTCCCGTTTGCGTGGGGTGTATCGGGTTAGAAGCCGATATCTATCAAACGTTTCTTATTGTGATCCGGAATACCGAAATAGTTGTTAAAGAGTGTCATCGGCCATTTTGGCGAGAGCTTTAATCGGTCGAAATTGCCGATTGGTCGATCGTTACGGCGCGGGCTGCGACGCTGCCGGCGGCGCAGCCGCTGGCGCCTGCTCCGCGGGCGGCGCTGCGGGCTGTGCCGGCTCCATGGCCGGTGCGGCGGAGGCCGGCACGCTGGCGGGCGCGTTCGTTGCGTCTTCGTTCGGTGCGCCTCGCGTCGCGCCATCGGCGGGCGCACCGGGCGGGGCGAGCCGGCCGTGCCACAGCAGCTCGATCTGCGAGCCGTTCGGCTCCGATTGTACGAGCCGCGCGGGCAGCCAGTCGAGCGACGGCGCGAGCCACATGTCGATGCGGCGCGTGTCGCCGTCGCGGCGCGGCAGCCGCATGAAGTGGCGTGCGCGGACGATGCCGGCCTGCGTCTGCACGTCCTCGTCGCCGATCACCGTGATCGGCCAGGTCTCGCCGTTGTTGTTGTCGATCACGAAGAACTGCTGCGTGACGCCCGGCTGGTAGGCGGACGGATTGCCGCGCACGAGCCCCGACAGCTGCATCAGCATGCTGAAGCGATCCTGCACGCCGTCGGGCAGCGGCGCGTTGTTCGGCGTGCGCGTGAAGACCACCTGGCGGATTTCGCGGTTGAAGATCGCGATGTCCTCGGGCCGCTTGCCGCGTTTCTCGACATAGCGGTCGGGCGCGACGCCGAATGCGTCGATGCGGCCTTCGCTGCGGTAGGTGAACGGGCCGACGAACGGCACGGGCATGGACACCGACAGGTCGTAGGTGCGGCCGTCGGTGCGCCAGTGGATCGTGCCGATCATGTTCTGCATCCCGTTGTAGAACGTGTCGTACTGCAGGTCGCCGGGCGGCGGCGCCGCGAACTTCACGCCGCTCGTCGCGGGGCCCGGCGTCGCGGCACTGCCGGCATCGCCGGCCGATGCCGGGTGCGTGCCGGCCGCGCCGCTCGCGGCTGAGGCGGCTGAGGCGGCTGAGGCGGCGGCCGGCGGCGGCTCGCCTTGCTCGGCCGTCTGCGTCGACGTGAGGACCGGCTCGGGCGACGGCGCGGGCTTCGGTGCAGATTTCGGTGCTGATTTCGGTGCGGCGGGGGCCGGCTTCGCCTGCGCTGGCTCGGCCGGTCGTTCTGCCTGCTTCGGCGCGGGCTGGCGCTCGATCGGCCGCGGCTTGAGCAGCTCGATCTGCACCGGTATCTCGGCGGGCGCGGGCGGCGTGAACGCGTCGCGGCTGCGCGCCAGCCACAACGCCGCGAACGCGTGCAGCACCAGCACGACGACGAGCGCGACGCCCACGCGCAGCCAGTGGCGGGGCAGGGCGTGACGAGGACGGGTGTCGGCAGGCGGCATCGGCGAAACAGAACAGGGTTGGGGCGGTCGCGGCGCGCATCGCGCGTCACAGCCATCGGACCGCCGGGTGCGCCGCGCGTTCGCGGGACATCGCGCGGGTGTCACACGCCCCGCGTGTCAGGCGTCGCGCGCGTCCGGACTATAGCCGAGTTCGTAAGACAGTTTCTGCGCGCATGCACGCAGCGCGGTGTCCATCTCGCCGCCCCACGCGATGTCGAACATGCCTTCCTGGCCGAGCGCGACGATCGCGAGCGCGAGTTCGCCGACCGCATCGAACACCGGCATGCAGAATGCATGGATCGTTGGCAGCAACATCCCTTCGACGCGTGCTGCCTGATGCGCGCGCACGTCGGCGAGCACCGCCTCGACCTCGTCGAGCGTGCGCGGGCCGCCGTGATGCGGCGAGCGGCGCGTATCGGCGAGCTCGCGTTCGAGCATCGCCGCGGTCTTGCTGCGCGGCAGGTACGCGGCGAACAGCAGGCCCGTCGCGGAGCCGAGCAGCGGCATCACGTCGCCGAGCTTCAGCGACGCCTTCGCGGGATGGCTCGATTCCATCCAGTGCACGATCGTCGGCCCCTGGTTGCCCCACACCGCGATGCCGACCGTCTGGTCGACGCGGTCGCGCAACTCGGTCAGTGCGATCCGCGCGAGCTTCACGCCGTCGACGCGCGCGAGCCGCGCGAGCCCCATCTGCAGCGCGAAGCCGCCGAGTTCGTAGCGGCCCGACACGGGATCCTGCGACACGACGCCGAGCCGCGAGAAGCTGACCAGATAGCGGTGCGCCTTCGCCGGGCTCATGCCCGCGCGCTGCGCGAGATCGCGCAGCATCATCGCGCGCGGCTCGCTCGTCAGCACGTCGAGCAGGCGGAAGCCGACCTCGATCGACTGGATGCCGGAGCGGACCTTCTCGCCGCCTTCACCATGCTCGCCGGAGCCGGTGTCGTCGGTGTCGGAATCGGCGAGATCGTCGTCGGGAAGCGGGCTGGCGGGCATGGGCAACGGGGCGCGACAAGGCGGCAAGGGTCGGGACGAAAACGGCGTGCACGATCGTGGCGCGCCGCGCGGATTCACCATCGTAAAATAGATTCCCTCCATCGTCACTACAACGGCAGATACCCCATGAAACTTGCATCGCTGAAGGACGGCACGCGCGACGGCCAGCTGATCGTCGTGTCGCGCGACCTGCACACCGCGGCGATCGCCGATGCGATCGCGCCGACGCTGCAGCGCGTCCTCGACGACTGGGCGTTCTACGCGCCGCAGCTGCGCGACCTGTACGACGCGCTGAACCACGGCCGCGCGCGCAACGCGTTTGCGTTCGACCCGGCGAACTGCATGGCGCCGCTGCCGCGCGCGTTCCAGTGGGCCGACGGCTCCGCGTACGTGAACCACGTCGAGCTCGTGCGCCGCGCGCGCGGCGCCGAGATGCCGCCGGAGTTCTGGACCGATCCGCTGATGTACCAGGGCGGCAGCGACGATTTCCTCGGCGCGCGCGACGACATCGTGTGCCCGTCCGAGGCGTGGGGCATCGACTTCGAGGCCGAGGTCGCGGTGATCACCGGCGACGTGCCGATGAGCGCATCGCCCGACGACGCGCTGAAGGCCGTGCGGCTGGTCACGCTCGTGAACGACGTGTCGCTGCGCAACCTGATTCCGGCCGAACTCGCGAAGGGCTTCGGTTTCTTCCAGAGCAAGCCGGCCACCGCGTTCGCACCGGTCGCTGTGACGCCCGATGAACTTGGCGACGAATGGCGCGAAGGCCGCGTGCACCGGCCGATGATCGTTCACTGGAACGGCAGGAAGGTCGGCCAGCCCGACGCGGGCACCGACATGGTGTTCCACTTCGGCCAGCTGATCGCGCATGCGGCGAAGACGCGCAACCTGCGTGCCGGCTCGATCGTCGGCTCGGGCACGGTGTCGAACAAGGACGCGAAGCGCGGCTACTGCTGCATCGCCGAGAAGCGCTGCCTCGAGACGATCGAGCACGGCGCGCCGCAGACCGAATTCATGCGCTACGGCGACACCGTGCGCATCGAAATGTTCGACGCGGCCGGCAAGTCGATCTTCGGTGCCATCGAGCAGGCGGTCGCCCCGCCCGACGGCGCGGCCTGACGTCCGCGCGAAACCCGGTCCCGGCCCGCGCGCCGGGTTTCGCCTGATGTTTGCCCGCGCGGGCTTGGCTACACTCGATTCAGGCGTTTCAAGCATTTCACGAACCCGGGAGCTGCGCATGGCCGATCTCGCCGCATACGGCGGTTACGAAGCATTGAAGGTGACGCGCCGCGATCATGGCGTGCTCGACATCGTGATGAGCGGCGAGGGCGCCAACCGCAGCGGCCTCGCGACCGCGAACGCGCGCATGCATCGCGAGCTCGCCGACATCTGGCGCGACGTCGACCGCGATCCCGACACGCGCGTCGCGGTGATCCGCGGCGAGGGCAAGGGTTTTTCGGCGGGCGGCGATCTCGCGCTCGTCGAGGCGATGGCGAACGACTTCGACGTGCGCGCCCGCGTGTGGCGCGAGGCGCGCGACCTCGTCTACAACGTGATCAACTGCAGCAAGCCGATCGTGTCCGCGATGCACGGCCCGGCCGTCGGCGCGGGGCTCGTCGCCGGGCTGCTCGCCGACATCTCGATCGCCGCGAAGGATGCGCGCATCATCGACGGCCATACGCGGCTCGGCGTCGCGGCCGGCGATCACGCGGCGATCGTGTGGCCGCTGTTGTGCGGGATGGCGAAGGCGAAGTATTACCTGCTGCTGTGCGAACCGGTGAGCGGCGAGGAGGCCGAGCGGATCGGCCTCGTATCGCTCGCGGTCGAGCCGGCGGACCTGCTGCCGAAGGCGTACGAGGTCGCGGAGCGGCTCGCGCACGGATCCCAGTCGGCGATCCGCTGGACCAAGTACGCGCTGAACAACTGGCTGCGCAGCGCCGGGCCGACCTTCGATACGTCGCTCGCGCTCGAATTCATGGGCTTCTCGGGGCCCGACGTTCAGGAGGGCATCCGCTCGCTGCGCGAGCGGCGGCCGCCAGACTTCCCCGGCGACGCACCGTTCTGACGCGCGTTATGATCGGATCAAGGGCGGCCGCACGACTCGTGCCGACCGCATCGCCCACCCAGCCAACCAGGATGCCCGTATGACGACCGATGCCCCCGGCTCCAATCCTTTTGCCGGCTTTGCCGGTTTCAAGCCTGCCGACATGCTCGACCGGATGTGGGACATGATGCGGATGTCGCCGTTCGGCGGGATGGCGTCGTTTCCCGGCGCCGCGTCGGGGCTGCCGCCGTCGCTGTCGAGCATGTCCGACATGATGGCGCCGCTCACGAGCGTCGAGGAGCTCGACAAGCGAATCACCGATCTGCGCGCGGTCGAGCAGTGGCTCAAGCTCAATCTCGGCATGCTGCAGTCCGCGATCCAGGCGCTCGAGGTGCAGCGCGCGACGCTCGCGACGCTGCGTGCGTTCGGCGCGTTCGCGCAAAGCTCGATGTCGGCGGCCGAGGAAGCGGCGGTCGCGGCCGCGCAAGCGGCGTCCGCGCCGCGCGCCGATGCGCCGCAAGCGCCGGATGCCGCTGGCGCGGCTGACGCACCGCCGGCAGGCGACGCCGCGCAGCAGGCGTTCGATCCGGCCGGCTGGTGGAACCTGCTGCAGGCGCAGTTCAACCAGCTCGCGAGCCTCGCGATGACGCAGCCGGGCGCGCAGCCCGCGGAGCCGGGCGCCGCGCCGTCCGGGCAGACCGCATCGACGGCGCGGGCGGAGCAGCCCGCACCGGCCGCGGCCGCGGCCGCCGCGCCGCGCAAGCCGGCCGCGAAGCGTGCGAAGCCGGCAGGATCGGCCGCGGCGCGCGCGGCGGCCGCCTCGTCGCCCGAAACGCGTCCGCCGAAGCGCTCGACGTGACGCGAGCCGGATAGCAGGTCGATCATGCGGCTCGCGCTCGTGCTGATGGGGGGCGGCGCACGTGCCGCCTACCAGGTCGGCGTGCTGAAGGCGCTGGCCGAGATCGCGCGCGAGGCCGATCCGAACCGGCACACGGTGCCGTTCACGGTTGTCTGCGGCTCGTCGGCCGGCGCGATCAATGCGACGTCGATCGCGAGCCACGCGGACGACTTTTCGCACGGCGTGCGGCGTCTGCTCGAATTCTGGGAGCCGCTGCGCGCGGACTACGTCTATCGCACCGACTGGCTCGGCATCGCGGCGGCGGGCGCACGCTGGCTCGCGACGATGTCATTCGGCTGGGCGGCGCGCCGCTCGCCGCGCGGGCTGCTCGATAACGCTCCGCTCGCGCACCTGCTGCAGCGCGAGCTGAGCTTTCACCGGATCGAGCAGATGCTCGAGAGCAGGCTGCTGCACGCGCTCTCGGTGACGGCGCTCAGCTATTCGAGCGGCCGGCACCTGACGTTCTACCAGGCCGCCGAGCCGATCCAGGCATGGCGGCGCGCGCAGCGCACCGCGCGGCTCGTCGATCTGTCGGCATCGCACCTGCTCGCGTCGTCGGCCATTCCGTTCGTGTTTCCGGCCGTGCCGCTCGTGCTCGACGGCCAGATCGAATATTTCGGTGACGGCTCGATCCGGCAGGTCGCGCCGCTGTCGCCGGCGATCCACTTCGGCGCGCACCGGATCGTCGTCGTCGGCGCGGCCGACCCGCGGCCGGAGATTCCGGCCGCGAACGGCTCGGGACGGGTGCGCGGCTACCCGACGCTCGCGCAGATCGGCCAGCAGGTGCTCGCGAGCGTGTTTCTCGACTCGATCGGCTCGGACATCGAGCGGATCGAGCACATCAACCGGATGATCGAGCACCTGCCGCACCAGGTCGAAGTGGACAGCGGCTGGCGGCACGTCGACGTGCTCGCGATCGCGCCGTCCGAGCGCATCGAGCTGATCGCCGCGAAACACCTGAAGCAGATGCCGGCGACGATGCGCGGGCTGCTCGGCGCGATCGGCGGCAGCCAGCCGGCCGGCGCGTCGTTCGCGAGCTACCTGCTGTTCGAGGAAGCCTTCACGCGCGAGCTGATCGAGCTCGGCTATCGCGACGGGCGCGCGCAGCGCGACACGCTGGCGAACTGGATCGCGGGAGCCGACGGCGGCAGCGCGCCGGCATCCGGCATGCCGCCGGAGAGCGGTCGCGCGATCGGCGAAATACGGGTCTGACGCGAGCAGAGCGGGGCCAAAACGGATGAAACTTACATATCGGTTGCGTTTTCGCGACGGCCGCCCGCGACCGATCGCCGCACCGCAGGTGGCGGCGCGTGACCGGTTCCGCGTCTCGGAACCGTCATGCGCGCGTGCTATCATGGCCGCCGCCGTATACACCATATCGAGCAGCCCGCCGGTTCGGCGGTCGCACGGGAGCCCGTCGGGGAACCGCGTGGCGCCGGGCGGGCTCGCCACCGAGCCGGCCTGCGCCGGCCCCCACATCAGGCACGCGCGGCCGGTTCCGTTCGAGCGGAGCGGGGTCGCGGCGTGCTTCAAGGCGGCGACGCGGCCGCCCGGCTGCCGGAGGCGGAAACTGCGTCCCGGGGGCTGGATACACGCGTAAAATTACAGTCTTGGCTGCGAAAGGCGCGCTTGCGCGCCGACGCGGCAACAGTCACGTTTAGAGAAGTCGCATTGCGCAGAACAGGGGTGGGACCATCATGAACACCATGCTTTATCCGGAACTTTACAGGTCGCTCGAAGCTGTCCGCTGGGACATGGAGAAGGACATTCCGTGGGACAAGTTCGACGCTTCGCTGCTCACCGACGAGCAGGCGAAGACGATCAAGATGAACGCGATCACCGAATGGTCGGCGCTGCCCGCGACGGAAATGTTCCTGCGCGACAACCAGCACGACAGCGACTTTTCCGCGTTCATGAGCGTGTGGTTCTTCGAGGAGCAGAAGCATTCGCTCGTGCTGATGGAATACCTGCGCCGCTTCAAGCCGGAGATGGTGCCGACCGAAGAGGAACTGCACGCGGTGCGCTTCCAGTTCGATCCGGCGCCGCCGCTCGAGACGCTGATGCTGCACTTCTGCGGCGAAATCCGTTTGAACCACTGGTACCGCTGCGCGGCCGACTGGCACACCGAGCCCGTCATCAAGCAGATCTACGAAACGATTTCGCGCGATGAAGCGCGTCATGGCGGCGCATATCTGCGCTACATGAAGAAAGCGCTGAACAACTGCGGCGACGTCGCGCGTGCCGCCTTCGCGAAGATCGGCGTGCTGATGGCGTCGGCGCGCCGCACCGAGAAGCCGCTGCACCCGACCAACCTGCACGTGAACCAGGCGCTGTTCCCGCGCGACACCGTGCAGTCGCGCCTGCCCGATCCGGAATGGCTCGAGCGCTGGCTCGACGAGCAGATCCGCTTCGACGGCGAATGGGAAAAGAAGGTCGTCGAACGGATCCTGCACAACCTGTCGATCCTGTTCGAGCGCACGTTCGCGACGGCCCAGGAGCTGAACCGCTACCGCAAGGAAGTCACCGGACGCCTGCAGTCTGAAAGTGGCCCGTCGTCGGCCGCGCAACCGGCTTGAGGCTGCGCGGCATCGCAGCCGGCGTGAAGCGCCGCCGGTCGCGATCGCCGCAGTGTAGTCCCGCATGAAGCCCGCCCGGCCATCCGGCGGGCTTTTTATCTGGCGCCGCCGTGTTCCGTCGCGACGTGCACCGCGCGCCGCTCACGCCATCCGAAATTCATCATGTCCGCTACCTTCGAACGCAAGCTGATCACCCGCGACGCCCTGGTTGCCCTGCGCGCTTCGCTGCCTTCGCCCGTCGTGTTCACGAACGGCGTGTTCGACATCCTGCACCGTGGCCACGTCACGTATCTCGCCGATGCGAAGGCGCTCGGCGCATGCCTGATCGTCGGCGTGAACAGCGATGCGTCGGTGCGCATGCTCGGCAAGGGCGACGACCGGCCGATCAACCGCGAGGAAGACCGGATGGCGTTGCTCGCGGCGCTGGAAAGCGTCGACTGGGTCGTGAAATTCGAGGAAAAGACGCCGGTGTCGCTGATCGAGGCCGTCCGTCCGGACATTCTCGTGAAGGGCGGCGACTACGACATGGACGTGCTGCCGGAATCGGCCATCGTGCGCAGCTGGGGCGGGCGTGCGCTCGCGATTCCGTTCGAGCACGACCGCTCGACCACCGCGCTGCTGAAGAAGGTGCGCGCGCAGCAGTCCTGATGCGGGTGCCGCGCCGTCAGGGCGCGGAAGCCGCGAGCGGCTCGGCCGTCACGGCCGGCGGGCCGATCGGACCGCCGATCACGGGCTGATCGCTCGCCTGCGCGAGCGGCATCGCATGCAACGCATCGGGCCGAACCTGCCGGGACAGCACGCCCGGTTCGCGCGGGCCTGCCGCCGGCAGCGGCCCGAACACGCCGCGCACGGCGACGAACGCAAGCAGGTTCGCGAGAATGAGAACAGCGATCAGCCAGCGCAGCATCGTCGACACTCCTCGTCGTTGTTCAGTCGTTCAACCGTTCGGTCGGGCCGGCCGCACGGCACGCGCGGTGGTTGCCGCCGGCGATCTTACGCGTCGGCCGGGCCGCAGGCATGCGCGGCCGGCATTCTGCATGGGCGCATGCACCGGCGCCCGCTTTCCATCCTCACCGTGACGAAGCCCGCAGCCGAGCCTGCATCAACGCGCCCGGCGCGATGCCGACCGGTTTCCGTCAATTCTGCGCCGCGGCTTCCGCGGCGATCAACGCAAGCCCCGACAGGATCAGCGCGTCGTGCCGCGTATGCGGCAGCGTCAGCGCGCGCGCGACATCGTCCGCCGCGCCGCCTGCCAGCACGAGCCGCACGGGTGCCTGCCACGCAGCGGCGAGATCGCGCCATGCGCGCTCGATCAGCCCCGCCTGCGCATACAGGCAGCCCGCCGACAGCGAGCGCGGCGTATCGACCTGGAACGGCTCGGCCTGCGCGCCCGCGAGCAGCCCGCTCGCGATGTCGGTGGTCAGCGTCGGCAACTGCGCGGTGTGCGTGCCGAGCGCGCGCATCATCAGGGCCCAGCCCGGCGCGATCAGCCCGCCGGTGAAGCGGCCGTCCGCGCGCAGCGCTTCGAGCGTCGTCGCCGTGCCGAACGTCGCGATCAGCAGATGCTCGCCCGGAAACGCCGCCCGTGCACCGATCAGGCCGGCCCAGCGATCGCTGCCAAGCTGCTCGGGCGTCGTATAGCCGTTCGTCACGCCGCATTGCGCAGGCCGCGAGCGGATCGTCGTACGCGCCAGGCCCGGCCAGCGGGCGTCGAGCAGCGCGTCGAGCCGCGCGGCCACGTCGGCGCCCGCGACGTTCGAGATCCATGCGCCATGCGGACGCGGCAGGGCCGACCAGTCGGGATCGGCACCGCCGTCACGCGTATGGCCGAATGCGCCGGTCTCGACGAGCGTGCGCTGCGCGTCGGCGAGCGCCCACTTGATCCGGCTGTTGCCGGCGTCGATCAGCAGATGCGGTTCGTTCATTGCGCTTCGCGCAGCGATATGTCGCCGGCCGCGATCGCCTTGATGCCGTCGGGCGTGTCGAGCAGCAGCTGGCCGGTCGCGTCGATGCCCGTCGCGATGCCGCGCACGCGTTCGACGCCCTGTTCGAGCAGCACGACTTCGCGTCCCGCGTACGCGTGCAGCGCGTGCCAGCGCGGCAAGAACGGCGCGAGCCCGTCGGTGCCGAACTGCGCGAGTGCGGGCGTGAGCGCGTTCAGCGCCGCGGCGAGCGTATCGGTGAGGTTCGCCGATGCGCATGCGGCCGACAACGCGGCCGGCGGCAGCCCGCTCGCGAGCGCCGCTTCGCGCGCACGCAGCGCATCGACCTGCGCGGCGACGGCCTCCGCGCCGCGCACGTTGATACCGAAGCCGATCACGACGGCGGTCGCGTCGGCGGTGGTCCAGACGGTTTCGATCAGGATCCCGGCAAGCTTGCCGACGATGCGCGACGTGCCGTCGTCGGTGGTCGTCAGCAGCAGGTCGTTCGGCCACTTGAGCGCGACGCGCGAGTGGGCGTCGAGCGGCAGCGTGGCGAGCCCTTCGGCAAGCGCGACGCCGATCGCGATGCTGAGGCCGCCGAGCGCATCGACGGGGCGCGGCACGATGCAGCCGACCGAGCACAGCAGTGCGTTGCCGGGCTGCGCGAACCAGGGACGGCCTTGCCGGCCGCGGCCCGCCGTCTGCTCGAACGCGACGCGCACGAGCGGCGCGGGCAGCGCGTTCGCGGTGCGCGGCAGCGCCTTGAGGCGCGTCGCGACGTCGGCGTTGGTCGAGCCGGTGGCGGCGACGATGTCGAGCGGCCACGCGCGCGGCGCGGCGTCCAGGTGCGCCTCGAGCCGGTTCCGCGCGATGTGCGCGTCACCGGAATCGGGCGTGTCGGAGGAGGTGGGGGCGTTCATGGCGCCTATTGTAGCGACAGGGGGCAGTGCGTGACGGGCGGCGCGCCAGGTCATGCCCGTCGCGCCGCCGCCGCGCGTTCGTGCCCGCGCCGCCGACGCACCGTTACGGCGCGACGACCGGATGCTTCAACGCATGCGCGGTCTCGATCCACTGCGCGTGGAACGCGTCCGCGTCGGGTCGCAGCCCCAGCTCGCCGTTGCGATAAGCCATCGCGAGCGTCTGCACGGCTTCCGGCAGCTCGTGCTCGGCCGCACGGCGATACAGCGCGAGCGCGCGCGCTTCGTCGCGCGGCACGCCGCTGCCTTCGCGGTACGCGTTCGCAAGCATGAAATCCGCGGCCGGGATGTCCGCGCGCGACGCGATCTCGAACCAGTGCGCGGCCTGCACCGGATCGGCTGCGACGCCATAGCCGCTGCGATAGATCAGCCCGAGGTAATACGCGGCGGCCGGATCGCCGTGTCCGGCCGCTTCGCCGAGCAGCGTGCGGGCGCGTGCGTAGTCCTTCGGGATGTCGCCGCTGCCGAGCAGCAGCGCCTTGCCGAGTGCCAGCTGCGCACGCCGCGCGGCCGGCGTGTCGGCTTTCGTGTCCGCCTGCGCGGCGGTTTCGAGCCAGCCGCGTCCCTCGTCGCGCAGCCCCGGCTCGCGCGCGTCGACGAGCGCGATGCCGAGCGCCGCCTGCGCGTCGCCCGAGCCGCGCCGCGCGAGGGTGCGCAACTGCGCGAGCGCGTGCGGCTCGACGGCCTGCGCGACCATCGCCTGCCATTCGTCGAGCTGCGCGGCGCTCGGCGCGGGGCCGGCGGCGCGCCAGCCGGTCGCAGCGACCACGGCCGCAACGGTGATGGCCGCCGCCGCGAGCAACGCGGCCGGCGGGAGTTTCGCGCGCAGCAGGCGCCGCGCGGCGGTGGTGAAGCCGGCTTCGGCAGGCCGCATCGTCCGGATCGGTTGCATCGCGGGTCTCGTGGTCATTGCGTGAGGTCGATCTCGTAGATGGCGAGGTTCTTGCCCGAGCCGTCGTCGGCCGCGACCTGCGTGAGGCCGGTCAGGCCGGCTGCCGCCGCGTCGCCGAGCCGGTTCGGCGCGGACGTGAACTGCACGTGCGCGACCGAGCTCGCCAGCTTCGTGAAGCGCCAGCTGCGCTGCGCGCCGTCCGCCGCGCGCGTGATCGCGCCGCGCTTCTTGATGAACGCGATCAGCACGTCGCGGTTCGCGTCGGGCGATGCGAAGATCGTCTTGCTGCCGTCGAGGCCCGGGAAGTTGCCGCCACCGCTCGCGCGGTAGTTGTTGGTCGCGACGATGAACTGCGCGTTCGGGTCGATCGGCGCGCCCTTGTACGTCAGGTTCCTGATCCGGCTGCCGACCGGCTGCGTGACGTCGATCTCGTAAGCGAGATCCGCGGACGTGAACATGTCGAAGTTGTAGCCGGGGAAGCTGCTGACGAGCGGTTGCACCGTCGCCTTGGTCGGATCGATCGTGTTGAAGCGCTTCGCGGCCGTCTCGAGCCAGTTCTTCACGTCGCTGCCGCTCACCTTCACCGCGTACACGGTGTTCGGATACAGATACAGGTCGGCCGCGTTGTTGATCGCAAGTGCGCCGGGCGCGACGTCGGTGTAGTCGCTGCCGCCGCCGAAGCCGCTCTTGAACGGCGCGCTGACCGACAGCACCGGCAACGACGCGTATTGCGGCAGGTTCGCCTGCACGTAGGTCTTCACGTAATCGGCCTGCGCCTCGTTGACGATCTGGATCGCGCCCGGATCGCCGACGTCCGCGAAGTACGAGTTCATCCGGTAGTCGGTCGAGCCGATCGGCGTCTTCACGTAGTCGATCGTCGCCTGGTGTTCGGCGGCGATCGCGGCGGACACCGACGGATCGGCGGCGACGTAGCTCTTGTCCGCGTTCTGGATCGGGCGCGCCTCGACGGTCGTCTGCGACTTGTCGACGCTCCACGTCTTGCCGTCGAACGTCAGGCCGAGCTTGATCACGCCGAGATGCTTGCCCCAGTAGTTGGCCATCACGGTCGGCACGCCGTTGACGGTGCCCTTCGCCTTGTCGACGCCCGGCAGGTTGAACTGCGCCACGGTGCTGTTCGCGTCCGGGAACACCTGGTGCGAGTGGCCGATCAGCATCGCGTCGATGCCGGGCACCTTCGACAGCCACCAGCTGCCGTTCTCCATGGTCGGCGAATACGCGGTGTTGTCGAGGCCGCCGTGCGAGATCGCGACGACGAGATCGGCGCCCTTCGCGCGCATCTCCGGGATGTACTTCTCGGCCGCTTCCTTCAGGCCGGTCGTGTAGACCTTGCCGTGGAGCCAGCGCTTGTCCCAGCTCATGATCGCGGGCGGCGTGAAGCCGATGATGCCGATCTTCACCGGCGCGCTGACCGTCTTGCCGTCGGGCGCGACGGCCGTCACCGTGCGGGTCAGGATCGTGTACGGCGTGAACAGCGGCGCGTTGGTCCGCGCGCTGATCACGTTCGCGAGCACCTGCGGGAAGCTCGGGCCCGCGCACTTCTTCTGCTGCGCGGGGGCCGGCAGCCCGTCGACGTCGAACGTGTTGCCGGTCACCTGCGACAGGTACGGCAGCCCGTAGTTGAACTCGTGGTTGCCGATCCCGCCGCCGTCGAACTTCGCCGCGTTCATCACCTTGTAGATCGCGAGCGTCTGGTCGCAGCCGATCGGGTTCACGAGCGCCTGATAGTCCGACAGCGCGGTGCCCTGGATCGTGTCGCCGTTGTCGAGCAGCAGCGTGTTCGGGTACTGCGCGCGCGCCTGCGCGATCAGCGTCGACACGCGCTCGAAGCCGAGCGACTTGTCGGCGGCGAGCTTGAAATAGTCGTACGACAGCACGTTGGTGTGCAGGTCGGTCGTTTCGAGCAGCGCGAGCGTGGCCGTCGTGCCGGCGGGCGCCTGCGTCTGCGACGACGGCGTGGCGGTGACGTCGTCGCCGCCGCAACCGGCGAGGGCGAAGGCGAGGCTGGCGAGCGCGGCGGCGGCGGTCACGCGGCGGCGGGAAAGCGGGGGGAGACGCATCGATTGTCCTGTTCTGTGTTCTGTTCTATGAATCGCGAGGAGCGCAGCGAAATGGCGGCGCGGGCGCCGACGGCCTGACGTGCGGCGCGTGAGAGTATCGAAAGGAAACGTGACGGAAGAATGAAAGGTCGCGTGCCCGGCACGCCGTTCCGGCGGCGAACCCCGTGCCGTGGCGGGGCGGGCATGCGCAAAGAGGCGCCTCTCGCCCGGCATTTCCGCCGGACGCCGCCGGCTGCGCGCCCCGACGGAAATCCTCACGTCGCGGCGCCGGACGGTTCGCTACAATGGCCGCTGTCATCCTTTTGCAAACAACCCGCCCTTGGACTTCGAGACACCTCCCGGCCTGTTGGTCGATGCCGGCGGCCAGGGCCAGACGGTGCGCCTGACCGGCCAGTGGACCGCGCTCGCGCTCGCACGCAATCGCGGCGAGGTCGCGCGCCGCATCGCGGGCATCGCGTCTGGACGCGTGAACGAATGGGATCTGTCCGGCATCGAGCGGCTCGACCACGTCGGCGGCCAGGCGCTGTGGCGCGTATGGGGCCGCAAGCTGCCGGCGGGCGTCGAGCTGACCGACACGCAGCGCACGATCTTCGAGCGGATCGAACGTCTCGACAGCCAGCGCGAGGCGCCCGAGCGCGTCGTGCGCTTCGATCCCGTCACGCGCCTCGGCCAGGCGATCTTCGCGTTCGGCGAACACCTGCAGGGCGGTATCGCGATGTTCGGCCTCGTGATCCTCGACGCGCTGTCGGTGCTGCGCCGTCCGCAGACGATGCCGTGGAAGGAAACCTCGGCGAACATCTACAGCGCCGGCGCGCAGGCGCTGCCGATCACCGCGCTGGTCGCATTCCTGATCGGCATCGTGCTCAGCTATCTGTCCGCGCAGCAGCTGCAGATGTTCGGCGCGAACCGCTACATCGTGAACATCCTCGGGCTGTCGGTGATTCGCGAACTCGGGCCCGTGCTGTCGGCGATCCTCGTCGCGGGCCGCTCGGGCTCGGCGATCACCGCGCAGATCGGCGTGATGCGCGTGACCGAGGAGCTCGACGCGATGCGCGTGATGGGCATTCCGCACGGGCTGCGGCTGATCCTGCCGCGCGTGCTCGCGCTCGGCGTCGCGATGCCGCTGCTCGTGATGTGGACCAACATCGTCGCGCTGACGGGCGGCGCGCTTGCCGCGAAGTTCGTGCTCGGGATCGACGTCAACTATTTCGTGCGCTCGCTGCCGGGCGTCGTGCCGATCGCGAACCTGTACATCGGCCTCGGCAAGGGCGTCGTGTTCGGCATGCTGATCGCGCTGGTCGCATGTCATTTCGGTTTCCGGATCAAGGCGAACTCGCAAAGCCTCGGCGAAGGCACGACGACGTCGGTCGTGTCGTCGATCACGGTCGTGATCCTCGCCGACGCGGTGTTCGCGATCCTGTTCCAGAACGTGGGGCTCGGATGAACGCGTCGAATGAATCGCCGGCCGGTGCCGCGCCGGCCGATGGCGCCAGCGCACATGCCACGGCAGTCGGCGCGGGCACGGTCGGCATGCCGCCGGCGGCGGCCGCGCATGGCGGCGACTTCGTGATCGAGGTGCGCAACCTGACCAAGCGCTACGGGCGCAACATCATTCACCAGAAGCTCGATTTCGACGTGCGGCGCGGCGAGATCGTCGCGATCGTCGGCGGCTCGGGCTCGGGCAAGACGACGCTCGTGCGGCAGATCCTCGGCCTCGAGCGGCCGACGTCGGGCACGATCAAGGTGTTCGGCGAAGACACGTCGAAGATCGACGACGCGACCGCGCGGATGATGCGCACGCGTTCGGGGATGCTGTTCCAGCAGGGCGCGCTGTTTTCGTCGATGACGGTGTTCGACAACGTCGCGCAGCCGCTGCGCGAGCTCGGCCGCGTGCCGTCGGACCTGCTGCACGACATCGTGATGCTGAAGCTCGAGATGGTCGGGCTGCCGTGCAAGCACGCGTCGAAGATGCCGGCCGCGCTGTCGGGCGGGATGGTGAAGCGGGTCGGCATCGCGCGCGCGATCGCGCTCGAGCCCGAGCTGCTGTTTCTCGACGAGCCGACCGCTGGCCTCGACCCGCAGGCGTCCGACGAATTCGTCGAGCTGATCGCGACGCTGCATCGCACGCTCGGGCTGACCGTCGTGATGGTGACGCACGATCTCGACACGATGGTCGCGCTGTCGACGCGCGTCGCGGTGCTGGCCGATCGCAAGGTGCTGGTCGCGGCGCCGGTCGAGGAGGCCGCGAACGTCGACCATCCGTTCATCCACGAATATTTCCTGGGGCTGCGCGGGCGCCGCGCACTGCAGGCGCTGCCGCCCGAGCGGCGCGCGAAGCTGCCGAAGGCGGCCCTCGAGCCGGCGCTGTCGAGCGTCGAATTGTAGGAAAGGCAAGAAGCAAGGAACCCGCGAATGGAAAACAAATCACATGCGTTCTGGGCCGGCCTGTTCACGATCGCGCTGACGCTGGCGATCGCGGGCACCGTGTTCTGGTTCAACGTCGACCGGACCGTGCGCGTGCCGTACGACCTGCTCGCGCGCACCAACGTGACGGGCCTGTTCCCGGACGCGGCCGTGCGCTTTCGCGGCCTCGACGTCGGCAAGGTGCAGTCGATCGGCTTCGACCGCACGCACCCGGGCCAGATCCGGATCCGGATTCTCGTCGACCACGATGCGCCGATCACGCAGTCGACCTACGGCAGCCTCGGCTTCCAGGGCGTGACGGGCATCGCGTTCGTGCAGCTCGAGGATACGGGCCGCGACCTGGCGCCGCTGCCGTCGTCGCCGAAGGCGATCGCGCAGATCCCGATGCGGCCGAGCCTGTTCGACCAGATCCAGGAGCGCGGCGACGTGCTGCTGCGGCAGCTCGAACTGGCCGCGAAAAGCGCGAACGCGCTGATGTCGCCCGAGATGCGCGAGCAGTTGCGCGCGACGGCCGAAAGCCTGCAGCACGCGGCCGATGGCGCGACGACGCTGTCGAAGCAGCTCGCGCCGGCTGTGGCCGCGCTGCCGGAAACGATGCACCAGGTCGATCGCGCGATGGCGTCGGCGAACACGCTGCTGCAGCCGAACGGGCCGCTCGTGTCGAACCTGAACAAGGCCGGATCGGCTGCCGAGCAGGTCGGCGTCGCGCTGAACGACCTGAACGCGCGGGTCCAGTACGACACGCTGCCGCGCTTCAACGCGCTGGCCGGCAGCGTCGGCGATGCGTCGCGGCAATTGAAGGACGTCGCCGGTGAACTCGGCCGCAATCCGAGCAGTCTGTTGTTCGGTTCGCCCGGCTCCGCGCCCGGCCCCGGCGAGGCGGGCTTCGTCTGGCCGGGGGCAGGGGCCGCGGCCGGGAAATGAAGCCGATCGTCAGCCCATCGACGTTGATCGGCCGGCCCGGCGCGAGACCGGGCCACGACGCCATCGAAACCGGAAACATCATGCAGGAACATGCCATGCCACGAATCCCTGATCGCGGGCTGCGTCCCGCCGCAACCGCGCTCGCGATGCTGACGCTCGTGTTCGCCGCCGGCTGCGCCGGCAACAGTGCGGCGCTGTCGAACGTCCGCTACGACCTCGGGCCGGCCGCATCGGCCGTCACGGCCGGCACGGGCCCCGCGCTGAAGGTGCTCGACGTCGCCGCGCCCGACGCGCTCGACACGGACAAGTTCGTCTACCGGCTCGCGTATGCGGATGCGCAGCGCATGGCCGTCTATCGCGACAGCCGCTGGATCGCGCCGCCCGCGCAACTGCTCACGCAGCGGCTGCGCGGCGCGTTGTCGTCGCGCGGCGCGGTGCTCGAGGGTTCCGACGGCGTGCGCGCGCCGACGCTCAAGGTCGACCTGAACGAATTCGAGCAGGTGTTCGACGGGGAGTCGAAGAGCCACGGCGCGGTCACCGCGCGCGCGACGCTGGTGCAGGGCGGCAAGGTGCTCGGCCAGCGCACGTTCGTCGCGCGCGCGCCATCGAGCACGCCCGATGCGGCTGGCGGCGCGCGGGCGCTCGCGGCCGCGAGCGACGAGCTCGTGTCGCAGATCGCCGCGTGGGTCGGCGTGCAGGCGTACGCGGGCAACCCGTGACGCCGCACGCGCAGCCGCGATGAGCGCGCCGGGCACGTCGCGCGCGTCGTCGCTGGCGCGGCAGGCGTTCGCCGCGTATGCGGCGCTCATCGTCTATGCATCGCTGTATCCGTTCGGCGGCTGGGTATCGCTTGGCATCGGGCCGTTCGATTATTTGTTCGCTCCGATGCAGCGTTATGTGACCGCGTTCGACGTGGTCACCAACGTGCTCGGCTACATGCCGTTCGGCGCACTCGGCGTGCTCGCGCTGCATCCGCGCTGGCGCGGCGTGGCCGCGACGCTGATCGTGGGCGGCCTCGGCGTGCTGCTGTCGGGATCGATGGAGGCGCTGCAGACCTACCTGCCGACGCGCGTCGCGTCGAATCTCGACCTCGCGGCCAATGCGCTCGGCGCGCTGCTCGGCGCGGCGCTCGCGGCACCGGCCACCGGCGCGCTGCTCGACCGCGGCGCATTGCGCCGGCTGCGCTTCGCGTGGTTCGAGACCGACGGCGCGACGCCGCTGCTGCTCGCCGCGCTGTGGCCGTTCGCGATCCTGTTTCCTTCGCCGTTCCTGTTCGGCATCGGCGACTGGCCGGCCGCGCTGTGGGAGCGCGCCGACGGCTCGATGCAGGACGCGCTGCTCGCATGGCTGCCGGCCGCGTGGCGCGTGAGCGAATGGCCCGAGCGCGTCGACGGCTGGCTGTCCGACTCCGCGTGGGAAGCCGCGCTCGGCGGGTTGATGCTGTTCGCCGCGCTGGCGATCGCGTCGCTCGCGATGCGTGCCGGCGCGCCGCGCGTGCGGCTCCTGATCGCGTTCGTCGGCGCGACGCTCGCGCTGAAGGCGGCCGCGACCTTCATGCAGTCGAGCACCGGCCTCGTCGTCGTGTGGGCGACGCCCGGCGCGCGGCTCGGCATCGAGCTCGGCTTCGCGGCGGCGCTGCTCGCGTTGCGCGTGCCGGCCGCGTGGCGCGCGCTGCTCGCGGCGCTCGCGCTGCTGGCCGGTGTGGTGCTCGTCAACCTGCTGCCCGTCAACCCGTTCTTCGATTTCACGCTGTCGGGCTGGCGGCAGGGCCGCTACGTGCACTTCAACAGCATCGCGCGCTGGCTTGCGTGGATCTGGCCCTACGCGGCGCTGATCTGGCTCGGTCAGCGGGTCGAGCACGCGTGGCTGCCGGCCGCGCGGCGGCGCTGACGCCGCAGGAGCGGCAACGGGGCCGCGTGGCCGCGCCTCGCGGCGATCGCGGGCAGCCGTGCGCGCCGGTCGCTATAATCGACCGCACATCCGTTGCCGCGCGCAACGGCAATCGCCCTTCTTTCCGCCCGGCACCGCACCGGGCCGCTCGTCACCATCATGGATTCCTACTACCAGCACCACGTCTTTTTCTGCCTGAATCAGCGCGATCCGGGCGCCGAGCGTCCGAGCTGCGCGCAATGCGATGCGCAGACCATGCAGGAGTACGCGAAAAAGCGCGTGAAGGAACTCGGCCTCGCGGGGCCCGGCAAGGTGCGCATCAACAAGGCCGGCTGCCTCGACCGCTGCGAGGAAGGGCCGGTGATGGTCGTGTATCCGGAGGGCACGTGGTACACGTACGTCGATCAGGCCGACATCGACGAGATCGTCGAATCGCACCTGCGCGACGGCAAGGTCGTCGACCGCCTGAAGATCTGAGCGGGCTGGCCGAATGAACGTTCATACGCAGAAGTCGCTGATCCCCGGCCCGGTCGGGCAGATCGAAATCGCGGTCGACCTGCCCGACGCCGTGCGCGAAGGCGGCGCCGCGCCGCGCGGCATCGCGCTCGTCGCGCATCCGCATCCGCTGTTCGGCGGCACGATGGACAACAAGGTCGCGCAAACGCTCGCGCGCACGCTGGTCCAGCTCGACTACGTGGTGTACCGGTCGAACTTCCGCGGCGTCGGCGCGACCGAGGGCGTGCACGACAACGGCATCGGCGAGGCCGACGACCTGCTCGCCGTGCTCGCGCACATGCGCGCGCAGCCCGCCTATGCGGACCTGCCGCTCGTGCTCGCGGGCTTCTCGTTCGGCACTTTCGTGCTGTCGCACGTCGCGAAGCGGTTGCGCGACGCGGGCGAGACGATCGAGCGGATGGTGTTCGTCGGCACGGCCGCGAGCCGCTGGCAGGTCGCCGATGTGCCGGAGAACACGCTCGTGATCCACGGCGAAACCGATGACACGGTGCCGATCGGATCGGTCTACGACTGGGCGCGGCCGCAGGAACTGCCGGTCGTCGTGATCCCCGGCGCCGAGCATTTCCTGCATCGCAAGCTGCACGTGTTGAAGCGCATCATCGTCGACGCGTGGCGTTGATCCGCTGAACCCGGCGTGCGGCGCCGCCGCCGCACGACCGCGATGCCGCCGCGCGCGCGACATCGCGCCGCGCCGTGTCACGACACGATCGCACATGCCCGCTCCAGCGCGGCGCAACCCGGCTTGCACGGCGCCTGCGCACGCCTTTCGCGCGGCTTCGCGCACGATTCTCCGCAGCGAAGCCGCGCTATCCTCCCGAAGCCTCGGTGTGGCCACCTGAGCCATGGTTCGCGAAAACGCCGTTCGCGGCCACGTATAATGGCCGCATTTCGCGTCGCCCGCGGCCCGGCCGGGCCCATGCGGCGCTCGTTTCGCCGCCTGTCCGCCCGCTCGCGACGGCCGCGAACCGAACGCGTCCGCACGAGTCCAACCGGCGCGTTTCGCGCCGTCCGACGCAGTCGGACGAACGCCGGAACGCTCGCCGCCTTGCCGTTCAACCCCTGCGCGTTTCGCGCCGCACTTTCTGCCACCAGCCTGAATCGATCATGCGTCTGTCTCCCCAAGGCCTCAAGTCCCTCGCTTCTTCCATCGCCTTCGGCACCGCCGCGCGCAACGTCGCGCTGGGCGTGATGCTGCCCGTCGCACTCGCGTCGACGATCGTCGTCGCCGAGGCGAAGCCGGCCGCCAAGGCAAAGGCCGCGCATGCCGCGCCGGCCGCCGCCACCGAGCAGTTCACCGGCGCGCCCGCGACGTTCATGCCGGGTGCGGTGCCGCCGCCGGGCGTGAACGCGCGCTCGTGGGTGCTCGTCGATGCGACGAGCAACACCGTGCTCGCATCGGGCAACGCCGACGAACGCGTCGAGCCTGCGTCGCTGACGAAGCTGATGACGGCCTACCTGGTGTTCGAGGCGCTCGACAAGAAGAAGATCTCGATGGAGCAGATCGTCACGCCGAGCGAAGCGGTGCGCCGCGTCGGCCGCGACGAGTCGCGCATGTTCATCGAGGCGAACAAGCCCGTGTCGGTGCACGATCTCGTATACGGGATGATCATCCAGTCGGGCAACGACGCCGCGATCGCGCTGGCCGAACTGGTCGGCGGCAGCGAAGGGCAGTTCGTCACGATGATGAACGACGAGGCGGCGCGCCTCGGCATGAAGGGCACGCACTTCGCCGACGTGAACGGCATGCCCGACCCGAACCACTACACGACGGCCGGCGACCTCGCGAAGCTGTCCGCGCACCTGATCCGCGATTTTCCGCAGTACTACAGCATCTTCTCGGAGAAGGAATTCAAGTACAACAACATCCGCCAGGGCAACCGCAACCGCCTGCTGTGGCTGGATCCGACGGTCGACGGCCTGAAGACGGGCCATACGCAAGCGGCCGGCTATTGCCTGATCGCGTCGGCCAAGCGCGCGATCCCGGGTGTCGACAGCCAGCGCCGTCTCGTGTCGGTGATGATGGGCGAGCAGAAGGAAGGCGAGCGCACGCAGGACAGCATGAAGATGCTGAACTACGGCTATAGCGCGTTCGACGCGGTGCGCCTGTTCAAGGGCGGCCAGGCGATGTCGACGCCGCGCATCTACAAGGGCAAGGAAAACACCGTACAGGTCGGCGTGAAGGGCGACCAGTGGGTGACCGTGCCGCGCGGCCTGGGTGACAAGGTCAAGCCGGAAGTCGAGGTCAACGCGCCGCTGATCGCGCCGCTCGCGGAAGGCCAGCAGGTCGGTACCGTGAAGATCGTCGCCGACGGCAAGACGCTGTCGGAGTTCCCGGTCGTCGCGCTGCAGGCGGTGCCGGAAGCGGGTATCTTCGGTCGTATCTGGGACTCGATCCTGCTGATGTTCAGCAAGAAGAAGTAAGCACGACGGACCTTTGTTTTCACGACTTCATCCCCATCTGTCATAGCCATGAGCCAAGCCGAATTCGAACCGATCGTCTACCTCAGCGTGTCGTCGCAGGAGGAACTGGTGCCGCTGTCGCAAGCCCGGGTGCCGGTGCTCGACCGCGGGTTCATCTTCGGCGATGGCGTGTATGAAGTCGTCCCCGTTTATGCGCACGACGGCGCGCACGTGCCGTTCCGGATCGAACAACATCTGGAGCGGCTCGCGCGCAGCCTGAAGAAGATCGGCATCGACGATCCGCATGACGCGGCCGGCTGGCGCGCGTTGATCGAGCGCGTGGTCGCCGCGAACGCGGAAGGCCTCGGCGACGGCCATGCGCTCGTCTACCTGCAGGTGACGCGCGGTGTTGCTAAGCGCGGCCATGCGTTCCCGGCGAACGCGGTGCCGACGGTGTTCGTCATGACGAGCCCGCTGCGGCTGCCGTCGGAAGAGGAACGCGCGCGGGGTGTGCGCTGCGTGACGGCGGAGGATCGCCGTTGGCTGCATTGCGACATCAAGTCGATTTCGCTGCTCGGCAACGTGCTGATGGCGCAGCATGCGGCCGAACGCGACGCGTTCGAGACGATCCAGCTGCGCGACGACAACGTGACCGAAGGTTCGTCGTCGAACGTGTGGATCGTGAAGAACGGCGAGCTGATGGCGCCGCCGCGCAGCAACAAGATCCTCGAGGGGATCCGCTACGCGCTCGTCGAGCAACTGGCCGAGGAGTGCGGTATTCGGTTCGTCGCGCGCGAGATCAGCGAGGTCGAGTTGCGCTCGGCGGACGAGATCATGATTACCTCCGCCACGAAGGAAATTTTGCCCGTCACGTCGCTCGACGATCTGCCCGTGCAGGGCGGCAAACCGGGCCCCGTGTTCGCGGCGTTGTACGACGCATACCAGCGTGCGAAGGCACGCGAGTTTGAACAGTTTGACCTAACCCGGAGAAAATGATGAGCGAACCGACCAAAACCATCGAGGTCACCGGCGCGATCGATACCCGGAAGGAGTCGCTGCTGGAGTTTCCGTGCGATTTCCCGATCAAGATCATGGGCAAGGCGCACCCGGAATTCAAGGACACGATCTTCAAGGTCGTGGCCGTCCACGACAACGAGATCGACGTCGAGAAAATCGAGGAGCGTGCATCGAGCGGCGGCAACTACACCGGCCTCACGATCACCGTGCGCGCGACCAGCCAGCAACAGCTCGACGACATCTACCGCGCACTGACCGGCCATCCGATGGTCAAGGTCGTGCTCTGAGCGCCGCTTTCCACCCGCCTTCCTGCGCGCACTCGGCGGGGGTCTTCCCCGCCGCGCGCCGCGCGTCCAGCTCGTCGCACAGCAGCTTGTATTCGGCGACTTCCTGAAGCAGCCAGGTCCTGAACGCCTGCACGCGCGGCGTGTTCAGGAGCGGCGGCGGACACACGAAAAAATAGTGCCACGGGCTCTGCCCGTCGATGTCGAACAGGCGCACGAGGCGCCCGTCCAGCAGGTCGTGCACCGCGAGCGAGCGGCGCACCAGCGCGATGCCCTGGCCGTCGATCGCGGCCAGCAACAGGTTCGACGAGTCCTGGTACAAAATTCCCCGTTTCGGCTCGGTCAGCGTATCGAGCCCGGCCGCGTCGAACCACGGCCGCCACAGCTCGTCGTCCGAGCGCAGCAGCTTGTAGTGCACGAGATCGGCGGGCGTCTGCGGCAGCTTGCCGCCGTTCAATGTTGGCGAGCACGCCGGAAAGAACACCTCCTCGAACAGCGGCTCGACATGCAGCCCCGGATAGCTGCCCGAGCCGAACCGGATCGCGAGGTCGACGTCGTCGCGCGCGAAATCGGTGAGCGAGTTGGTCGACTGCAGCTCGACGTCGATTTCCGGATGCCGCTCGATGAACGTGCCGATGCGCGGCGTGATGAAGCGTGCGGCGAACGACGACAGCATCGACACCACCAGCCGTCGGCTGCGGTCGCTTGCGCGCACCTCGCGCGTCGCATCGGCGATCACCATCAGCGCGCTGCGGACCTGCTGCGCGTAGCGCATGCCGGCGTCGGTCAGGCACAGCCGCTTGCCGTTGCGCGTGAACAGCTGCACGCCGAGCTCCTCCTCGAGCGCGCGAACCTGGTGACTGACCGCGCCGTGCGTGACGTACAGCTCGTCGGCGGCGCGGGAGAAATTCTCGTGGCGGGCGGCGGCTTCGAACGCGCGAATCGCGTTCAGCGCAGGCAGCTGGCGGAGGTCCATTTGCTAATTTTCCTCACATCGACGTGAAAATTGGTCGTTTGGTCGAGTGCCTTCAAATGACTACGATTGTAGCCATCGAAGCATTTATTGGCGGAGTCGATCATGCAAGAAATTTCTTCAAGCATCACCTTCGAAATTCCCGCGGGCGAAACCGTGCCGATGAAGGTGCAGCGCAGCACCCGCCTGACGGTGCAGTGCGGGCCGGTATGGGCGACGCGCAGCAACGACGTCGAAGACTACTTCCTGGTCGACGGCGAGACGCTCCGGCTGCATCGCGGCGAGCGGCTGTGGCTCAGTGCGGAAGGCCGGCAGGGCGCGCAGGTCGCGTTCTCGGTGTCGCGGCCGGCAGGGGAAGTCGCGCGCGGCGCGCTCGCACGGCTGCGCAATCGCTTGAATGCGCTGCTCCACGACGGCTGGCGCACCGTCTGACGGGCCTTTCCTCCGACGGATACTCGCGATCCGTCCCCTTCCAGAGCCGGCGAGACGCATGGGTTTTCGGTAAACTACCGGCCATGTCCGTCTCGCCGGTTGCCATCGTGTCCACGCCTGTCGCTGTTTCCGAATCGCCCGCCGGGTCTCCGGTTCAGCCCGTCGTGCCGGTCACCGTGCGCTGGCGGGGCAGCGAGGCCTACGAGACGAGCTTCGACGCGATGCGCGCGTTTACCGACACGCGCACGGCCGACACCGGCGACGAAATCTGGGTCGTCGAGCATCCGCCCGTCTACACGCTCGGCCAGGCCGGCGACCCGGCCCACCTGCTGGTGGCCGACAGCGGCGTGCCGCTCGTGAAGGTCGACCGCGGCGGACAAATCACCTACCACGGCCCCGGCC